>Ga0233375_1000063_pt1 | contig 70904 bp, 72 predicted proteins | sample ElkDunMinimDraft_10_FD_191539 | JGI IMG/M metagenome (GOLD analysis project Ga0233375, IMG submission 191539) | Fecal eukaryotic communites from dung pellets of Tule Elk in California, USA - Elk Dung E16 | ecosystem: Host-associated > Mammals > Digestive system > Large intestine > Fecal | place...
AAGGCAAAGGCGGCAACTACGTCCTGTCCTTCGTGGACGGCAACCTGGCCATCACCCCGGCCACCTTGACCGTCGAAGCCCAGGACAAGTCCAAGGTGTATGGCGACGCCGATCCGGCGCTGACCCATATCGTGTCCGGGCTGAAGAACGGCGACACCGCTGCCGATGTGCTCAATGGTGGAACGGTTGCACGTGACGCAGGTGAGAATGTCGGCCAATACGGCATCCATCAGGGCGGTCTTGCGCTGAACGATGGCCAAGGCAGCAACTACGTTCTGCAATTCAAGGACGGGGTGTTCAGCATCACGCCGGCCGAGCTGACCGTCACCGCCAAGGACAACCAGAAGGTCTACGGCGACGCGGACCCGGGCTTCACCTATGAGGTGACCGGCCTCAAGCGTGGCGATACCGCTAGCGGTGTGCTCAACGGTGGTGCGCTCAACCGTGATGCCGGGGAAAACGTCGGCAAGTACGGCATCCATCAGGGCACGCTGGACCTGAACGGCGAGGCCGGTCAGAACTACGTGCTGCACTACGTGGACGGTGACTTCTATATCACCCCTGCCACGCTGACCGTCGATGCCGATGGCAAGACCAAGGTGTATGGCGACTTCGATCCGGCACTGACCTTCCGCGTCAGTGGCTTGAAGAACGGCGACAGCCAGTCCGATGTGCTGGCCGGTGCGCTGCAACGTGCTCCAGGCGAAAACGTCGGCACCTATGGCATCAGCCAGGGCAGCCTCGACCTGACCTCAGGCAAGGGCCAGAACTACGTGCTGAGCTTCACCGGGAACGATTTCACCATCACCCCGGCCAGCCTGACCGTCACCGCCGAGGACAAGACCAAGGTGTACGGTGATCTTGATCCTCAACTCACCTTCACCGTGAGCGGTCTGAAGAACGGCGACAGCCAGGCGGATGTGCTCAACAGCGGTTCGGTGAGCCGTGCGCCCGGTGAGAACGTGGGTAACTACGCCATCGGCCAGGGCACCCTCGGCCTCAACGAAGGCAAAGGCGGCAACTACGTCCTGTCCTTCGTGGACGGCAACCTGGCCATCACCCCGGCCACCTTGACCGTCGAAGCCCAGGACAAGTCCAAGGTGTATGGCGACGCCGATCCGGCGCTGACCCACATCGTGTCCGGGCTGAAGAACGGCGACACCGCTGCCGATGTGCTCAACGGTGGCGCGCTTGTCCGCGACGCGGGTGAGAATGTCGGCTCCTACGGCATCCATCAGGGCAGCCTCGCCCTGAACAATGCCCAGGGCAGCAACTACGTTCTGCAGTTCGTCGATGGCAAGCTGACGATCACCCCGGCTTCGCTCACCGTCACCGCCGACAACGCCGGCAAGGTGTATGGCGATCTCGACCCGGCGCTGACCTATTCGATCAGCGGGCTGAAGGGTGGCGACAGCGCGGCCGATGTGCTCAACGGTGGCAAGCTGGCCCGGGAAGCTGGTGAGAACGTCGGTGCCTACGGCATTGGCCAGGGCGACATGGGTCTGAATGGTGGCAAGGGCCAGAACTACATCCTGACCTATCAGGCCGGTACCTTCACCATCACTCCGGCGACGCTGGTGGTGCGCGGGGATGATAAAACCAAGGTGTATGGCCAGATCGATCCCGCGCTCAGCTACCAGGTCTCGGGTCTGAAGCGCGACGATACGGCCTCTTCGGTGCTGCAGGGCAACCTGGTGCGCGAGGCGGGCGAAAACGTCAAGAGCGGTGGCTACGCCATCCAGCAGGGCGATCTGAGCCTTATCAGCCAGAACTACCTGCTGCAGTATGAAAACGGCACCTTGACCATCACCCCGGCCTCGTTGCAGGTCGATTTCGACGACAAGTCGAAAGTCTACGGTGAGATCGATCCCAGCCTGACCTATCGCGTCACGGGTCTGGTCAATGGCGACACGGCGGAAACCGTGCTTAGCGGCGCCGGATCGCGGGCCCCAGGTGAGAATGTAGGCAACTATGCAATTGGCCAAGGTTCGCTGGCGGCCAATGGCAACTACATCCTCACGGTACACGAGGGCGCCCTGGCCATTACGCCGGCGGAGCTGACCGTCAGCGCCGACGACAAGACCAAGGTGTACGGTGATCTGGACCCGAGCCTGACCTACCAGGTCAGCGGCTTGAAGAACGGTGACAGCGCCGACGCGGTGGTCAGCGGCAACCTCAGCCGGGTGGAGGGTGAAGACGTCAGGCCGGAAGGCTATGCCATCACCCAGGGCAACGTGGTGCTGACCAGCGGCAACTACCGCATGGTCTTCAAGGACGGCAAGCTGCAGGTCACCCCGGCACCGCTGGTGGTGAAGGCTGACAACCAGACCAAAGTGCAAGGCGAGAGCGACCCTGCCCTCACCTACAGCGTGTCGGGTCTGAAACGCGGCGACTCCGCTGGCGTGGTTCAAGGTCAGCTGAAGCGCGAGCCCGGTGAAACGGCCGGTCGCTACAAAATCGACCAGGACGGCAGCTTCAGCGCCGGCAGCAATTACACCGTGAGCTTCGAGGGCGGCGCGTTGACCATCACAGGTCCGCTGGCGCCGGTCTCCTTGCCGCCCCTGCCGGTCACCGCGCAATCGCCAGGAAACGTGCGCTGCGAAGCGATCGAATCGCCGTCGGCGGTCTCGGCCAACTATTCGGTTTCGCCGGCCGTGATCCGTACCTACGACGTGCAGTTGATCTGCAAGCCCCGTTCCTACGGCGACGCCACCAGCACCGTTCCGAACATTCTGGACGTACTGACGTATGCCAACAGCCGCTTCCAAGACGGCAAGTTCATCGTCCCGGATTGGAATCGGAGCGTCATTCCAAATCAGTTCGTAGCGCCCGCTAAGGGAGGTAAATAGACATGAAATCACATCCGTATAACCTCACCCAGCTGGCTGCGGCAGTACTCTCCGGAGTACTGCTCCTCAGCGGCACTCACGCCGTGGCGGACCCGCTGGGACAACTGAACCCAGGTCGGGTGGAAGTGCCCGACCGGTCCGGGTTCCGCAAGTCCGTCACCCAGATGCCCGGCAGCGTGCAGTTGCCCGACACCATCGTGACTCCGGAGGTAGAAGAGGCGCCTCGTGAGATGACCACCCTACCCGCCAACGCGCCCCGAGTGTTGGTGAAGAAGGTCAACATCGTGGGTGCCAAGAGCTACCCGGCGGGCACCTTCGATCTGCTGGCCAAGCGCCTGGAAGGCAACCGGGTCACCCTGCAGCAGATCAACGAGGTCGTGGACGCCATCACGCAGCGCTATCGCAAGGCGGGCTTCTTGCTCGCCAAGGCCTACCTTCCGGAGCAACGCCTGGAGGGAGGCGTGCTGACCATTCAGGTCTTTGAAGGCAAGGTGAACGAGGTGAAAGTCGTTGGCCCGACTAACAAGACCCTGGAGCGCTACGCCGACAACATTCGCCGCGAGACTCCGCCGACCAGCGCCACCATTGAGCGCAACCTGCTGCTCATGAACGATGTGCCTGGTAACGACAGTCGAGCGGTACTGCAGGCGTCCCCTGTTGAGGACGGTACTGACCTGGCCGTGGAGAATACCCTGCGCAAGTACGAAGGCTTCGTCGGCTTCGACAACCGCGACAGCCGCTACTTCGGACCATGGCAGGCCTACGGCGGAGCCGGTGTCAACGACCTCACGGGCCGCGGCGATCACCTGAGCGTACGCGCTGGGCGGTCGATTGAGGGCAACAAGATGACCTTCGTGGAAGGCCAGTACGAGCTGCCGGTGGGCAGTGAAGGCGACACGCTGACGTTCCTTGCCCAGCACAACAAGGGCCATGCCGACACGCTTTCGTACCTCAACGCCAACAGCTCGGGCGATACCTATGCGGTGCGCTACACCCGCCCATGGATACGCCTGCGGGACGAGACGTTAAAAACCTCGGCAGCCTTCACCTATTACAACGGTACCTCTGAGTACCTCAACAACAAGCACCTGCCGCCATCGAGTGAAGACCGCATCCGGGCCATTCGCCTGGGCGCGAGCTACGACTGGAAGGACGCCTATGGTGGCGCGAACCTCGTCAAAGCCGAGGTGAGCAAGGGGCTGGGGGTCATGGGCGCGAGCAGCGAGAACCGGCTGAATCCGTCTCGTGAAGGCGGCAAAACCGACTTCACCAAGCTTCAGGTGGATGCCGAGCGTATCCAGGACCTGTCCGGCATCACGGATGGTCTGGATCTCTTCGTCGCCGCGACCGGGCAGACCTCCTTCGGTCAGCGCCTGCTCTCCCCAGAGCAATTTGGTGTAGGTGGCAGCGCGTTCGGCCGTGGCTACGACCCGTCAGAGATTACGGGTGACAGCGGTGTGGCACTGAAAACCGAGCTGCAATACAACCGCATCCATGACATCCAGGACTACGCCGTACCGACTCAGTACTACGCGTTCTGGGATGTGGGTAAGGTCTGGAGCGAAAAGCCCGCCTGGGCTCGCTCGGAAAGTCTGGCGTCGACTGGCGTCGGGGCTCGCCTCAACGTGTACAAGGATACGTTCGTGTCACCCGAGGTGGCTTTCCCGCTCACCCGTTCGGTGTCCGCCAAGGAGCTGGATGACGATAACGGCAAGGAGCCGAGGTTCTACATCAACTTCCTCAAGCTGTTCTGACAGACAGCGAAGCGAGGTGCTCGGGGGCGCTCAAATGAAGCGAGGCCGGTGATACGGCTTTGAACGTCCTCAGGCAAATCCCATGGGCCGTCATTCGCCTCGAATGACGGCCTTCTTTTTGCCCGGATGGAATTGAGCCGACCGCTGCGCAGCCACATGCAATGCCTACTGGAACAGAAGATCCAGTGCCGCAATAGTCGGAGGTAAACAGAGAGAAGGAGGCGGATCACCTTTGATCACGGCGCGATCAGAGCGAACCCCTTGTAACGGAGAGATCGTCATGGAGGTGAACCCTACCAGCCACACCCCGGCACACAATGTCACCGCTGCGGCTGCTCCCTTCCAGGCCTGACCGGGTTCACGGCTGATCGTTGCGGGGGGACCGGCAGGGCCCACCATGACAAACCCGCCTGGCGGCGAGCGGCGCCATTGTACCGGCTTATCGCCAACTTACAACTACCGGCCGGGACTGCTTAACGCTCTACCGCCGGTCAGCAATCTATACGAAGAGGCAGCCATTCGCCGCTCTGGGTTGAATCTCGCTAGTCAAAGGCACAAACCTGTTCGAGGATGAAATGAAGACTGAAGCATAGGACGCTTGTCATAAGACCTTGTTGCATACGCGGAACGGACTGCGCAGTTGGCATCCACATATGAGGTAAACATGAGCAAACGCCCCATCGCCATCATCGGAACCGGTATTGCCGGGCTCTCGGCCGCCCGGACCCTGCACGATGCCGGGCAGACGGTACAGCTGTTCGACAAAAGCCGAGGTAGTGGCGGTCGCATGAGCACCAAAACCGTCGAGTCTGACACCTTCGATCTGGGCACTCAGTACTTCACCACACGCGACCGCCGCTTTACCGAAGTCGTGCATCAATGGCAGGCCAAAGGCTGGGCGGAACAATGGTCACCCAATCTCTATCAATCCCATGATGGCCAGCTGTCACCTTCGACGGATGAACAGCTGCGCTGGGTCGGCACACCGACCATGAGCACCATCACACGATGCCTTATCGACGCCATTCCCGTCACGTTCAGCTGCCGCATTACCGAGGTGTTCCGCGGCGAGGAGTTCTGGACCCTGGTTGACGCCACCGGCACCAATCACGGTCCCTTCAGCCATGTCATCATCGCGATACCTGCGCCCCAGGCATCCGCGCTTCTGGCAGCAGCCCCCAAACTGGCAGCCGTGGCCGCCAGTGTCGCCATGGAGCCGACCTGGGCGGTAGCCCTCGGCTTCGTCACGCCGCTGGAAACCGGGGTCGAAGGATGCTTCGTGCGAGATAACACGCTCGACTGGATCGCACGCGACCGCAGCAAGCCAGGGCGTGACGGCATCCTTGACACTTGGGTACTTCATGCCACCAGCCGATGGAGCCGGCAACATATCGACCTCCCCCGTGACGAGGTAACCGAGCTGCTGCATGGCGCCTTTGCCGAACTGATTGATTGCGTAGTTCCTGCGCCGGCGTTCACGCTGGCGCATCGCTGGCTGTACGCGCGCCCTACCCTGGCCCACGAATGGAGCGCACTGGCTGATCCCGGCCTGGGCCTTTATGCCTGTGGCGACTGGTGCCTCTCGGGTCGAGTCGAAGGTGCATGGCTCAGCGGCCAGGAGGCCGCACGCAAGTTACTGGAGAACCTCTGAGCGCACCGCTTTAGGAGCGGTGCACGACTACTTACTTGCTTGCGCGCCCAGAGGAAAGGCAGATCGCGAAATCAAGCGGCGGGTTGCGTCACGCAACAATGCATCGAATCCAACCCGGCCTATCAGCCCAGCGCGGTGTCCAGAAACATCATAACTGCAAAGCCCCCCATCAGCCCTAGCGTGGCCGCTGTCTGATGGCCGTTTCGATGGGTCTCAGGGATGACTTCGTGGGATACCACGAAAATCATCGCGCCCGCCGCAAATCCGAGGCTGATCGGATAGGCGATAGCGAATCCGCTGGACATTCCAATGCCCACCAACGCACCCATCGGCTCCATCAGGCCGGACGCTGCGGCCACCAGTACCGAGGCCAGCGCAGAGAGGCCTGTGGTTCGCAATGCCAGCGCCACGGCCAACCCTTCAGGGATGTCCTGGATGGAAATCGCCGTAGTCAGCGGCAATGCCACGCTCATATCGCCATTGGCGAAGCCGACCCCGATGGCCATGCCTTCCGGAATGTTGTGCAGCGCAATCGCCAGCACGAACAGCCACACGCGGTTCAACCGCTCGCACTCCGGACCGCAGGGACCAGCAATTTCGTGCTCATGGGGCGTGAAGTAATCCAGACCGAGCATCAGCAGCACGCCCAGGCCGAGCCCGACCACGACGGTCAAGGCCGCCGCTGGTCCGTTACCGAAAAGTTCGCGCCCGGCTTCAAGCCCGGGCAGGATCAGGGAAAATGCACTAGCGGCCAGCATCATTCCCGCGGCGAACCCCAGCATACTGTCCTGGGTTCGAACGGAAATATCGCGCAGCCCTATGGCCAGAAAAGCACCCACGGCTGTCGCGGCAAAACCGGCGGTACCGCCTAGAAAGGCATTGCGAACGTTGCCGGCCTCGTTGCTATGGAAGGCGTTGACCGCGCCTGCCAGAAGCAACAGCAAAACGGCGCTCATCGTGACGGCGAGGCTGACGGTAATCCAGGGGTTGGCCTGCGCCTGGGCTAGCCAGGCAGCGCGCAAGGTAGCAGCGGGGCTTTGAACAGTGGAAGCCATGAGCATAATTCCTGAAGGCGGACCGCAAGTGTACTGTGCTGGTGTGCGAGGTACCGCTATAGCCACGATAGGCTAGAGCCATGAAATACACCGGCACATCGCTTCATCTTTAACGTTGCGGCCCGGCACAAGCCGATGCTAAACATGAGCCCCGGAGTCAGTTCTGTCCGCAAGCGTAAATCGTTTCAGTGGCCACCCGGCCACTTCATGGAGTGGCCCGACTTGCCTGCAGCCCCATCTATCCGCTTTGTGATATCGCTGACTGCTGTATTCCTGCTCGTTGGCGGCTGGCTATTTTGGCGCCACTGGCTCGGCCCGGAAGTTCCAGGTTATCGGCTTGAAGCGCGACCGCTGGTGCAGCGAGTGGTTGCCAGCGGCGAAATCGACAGCCAATCACTGGCGCAAGTAGGTAGCGAGATCACCGGCGTCGTCGCCGCGCGTCATGTGCGTGAAGGCGACGCGGTGCATGCCGGCGACTTGTTGCTCGAGCTGCGCGATGACGAGCAACGCGCGCGCTTGCGAGAAGCCGAAGCCGCCATGCAGCAGCTGATCGATTCCACCCGCCCACAGGCCGAGTCGGCGCTACGTGAGGCGCAGAACAACCTCGAACAGGCCAGTCGCGAGCTGCAACGCCGGGAAATGCTTTTCGAGCGAAAATTGCTGGCCTCTGAAGCACTGGAACAGGCCCGGCGCGCGGAGCTGACGGCCCGCGTGGCGCGGGATCGCGCACGCTTCGCAGCCGCGAACCTGGCCGAAAACGGTAATGAGGAAAAAATGTTGCGCGAGCGTCTGGAGGCCGCCCGCGCAACGTTGGCGAAAACCCGCATCCACGCCCTGATGGACGGCGTCGTGCAGACGCGTGACGTAGAGCCAGGAGATCTGGTCCAGCCGGGCCGCACACTGCTGGTCATCGCTCGCTCGGGCAGCAGCGAAGTACTACTTCCGCTCGATGAAAAAAACCTGGCTCCGGTTCAAATCGGGCAGGCCGCAAAGGTCATCGCCGATGCTTATCCGGATAGAGTGCTGCAAGCGCAGGTCAGCTTCATCGCGCCCAGTGTCGATACGACACGAGGCACCATCGACGTTCACCTCGACCTGCAGGAGCCGGCTGATTTCCTGCGCCAGGGCATGACGGTATCGGTGAATATCGAGACCGGCCGCAGGGAGCAGGCGCTGGTAATCCCCCATGACGCCTTGCGCGCCCGTGAGGGGAATCGGGCGCGGGTTCTACGCGTCAACGCTGGCGTAGTCGAGTGGGTGAATGTGCGTCTAGGCTTGCAGGGCACCGCCCTGAGCGAGGTGGTCGAAGGCCTGGCCGCCGGCGATCTGGTTGTAAGCGCCGAAGCCGAAAGCGGCCAACGTGTACGCGTGCGCGAACAACCGATACCCAGCGGCATCCAGGACTGAAGGCCGTGCGCCTGGCTGATTCGCTATGGACCGAATGGAAGATTGCCCTGCGCTTCCTGCTGGACGATCGCATGCAAACCTTGCTGATCATTTTAGGCATCGCCGTCGGCTCGGCAGTGATTGTATTCATTACCGCCTTGATCACCGGGCTGCAAGCCAATGTGATCGAGCGGACTCTGGGCACTCAGGCACACATTCGCATCCTGCCGCCCGATGAGGTCAACCGCATCCTGCCCGCCGACGGCAACGCCTGGTCGCTGGTTCTGGAGAGTCCACGGGCACAGCGACTGCGCTCGATCATCAACTGGCAAGATGTGCGTGATGTGCTCGACAAGGACCCACAGGTCCTCGCCGTATCACCCGTGATCAGCGGCCCGGCCATTGCCCGCCGCGGTGTGGCCCGTGCATCGATTGCGCTGGTGGGCATTGACCCGCAGCGTTATCAACGCATCATTCCGCTATCCCGGGACATAATCGAAGGGCAACTGCTGGTCGGTGCCGGCAACGCAGTGATCGGCAATGAGCTGGCCCGGGATCTTGGGCTAGGCATCGGCGACAAACTGCGCCTCGATGCAGGCGAAGGGCGCGAGGCCGTGGTCGATATTGCAGGCATCTTCGAGCTGGGCGTACGCGAACTTGATGCGCGGTATGTCTATCTGGATCTGAAGCAGGCGCAAACGCTACTGGACCTGCCCGGCGGAATCACTGTCATCGACACGACAGTCGCTGACATCTTCGAGGCCGATCGCATCGCCAAACGCCTGGCGCTTCTCACCGGCCTGCGCGCCGAGAGCTGGATGGAAACCAACGGGCAGCTGCTCAACGCGCTCAGCTCGCAAAGCATCACAACCGAGATGATTCGTATATTCGTCGGCGCTTCTGTCGCCTTCGGCATCGCTAGCGTACTGGCAGTAAGCGTGGTGCAGCGAACCCGCGAGATCGGTATTTTGCGCGCCATGGGTAGCCCGCGGAGGCAGATTCTCCGGGTGTTCCTGCTGCAGGGCGGCCTGCTTGGGCTACTCGGCTCGGCTTGCGGCGGTGCCGTTGGTTGGGGACTGGTGCAGATATTCAACCTGGCAGGGCCGCAACTGTTCTTCATCCCGGTTGATCCGATGCTGGTTCCGCTGGCCATGCTGGTCGCGACCGCCACCGGCGTGCTGGCCGCTGCAATGCCGGCGCGACGCGCGGCGCGTTACGACCCCGCGGAAGCCATCCGATATGTCTGAATCAGTTCAGCAGGAAGTGCTGCGCCTGCAGCAGGTGCGCAAGGTTTTTAATCCCGGCACGCCACTGGAAACCGAGGTGCTGCACGGCATCGACCTGCGCCTGTGCCGCGGCGAACTCACCGCTTTGATCGGGCCTTCCGGCTCGGGCAAAAGCACATTGCTGAACCTGATCGGTCTACTCGACACGCCCAGCACCGGCGAGCTTCTCCTGCTCGGCCAGCCGACCCGTGACAGTGACGACGAAACTCGCACGCACTTGCGCAACCAGGCCATCGGCTTCGTTTTCCAGTTCCATCATCTGATATCCGCGTTCAGCGTGCTCGACAACGTACTGATGCCTCTGATGATTCGCCATGGCAAACCCTCGAAGGAAAATATCGAACTGGCACGCAGTCTTCTCGACGAGGTCGGGCTCGCCCAGTTCGCAGAGAAGAAGCCAACCCAGATTTCCGGAGGCCAGCAGCAACGAGTCGCGATCGCGCGCGCACTGGTGACCCGCCCGCCACTGTTGCTGGCCGACGAGCCTACGGGCAATCTAGACACCCGCACCGCGCAGAACGTGTTCGAGCTGTTCCACCGGATCAATCTTCAATTTGGCTGTGCCGTGCTGGTGGTGACCCACGATCCACGTCTCGCCGGCAATTGCCGGCGAACCATCCAACTGGTGGATGGACGCATCGTCAGCGACACGCTCAATCCTGCTCCGAGAGCGGATAGCCACAAACAAGAATAATCCACGCTCTGCAGCCGTCGTCGAGAACAGCACGCGGGAGAAAACTGCCGAAGCAGAAACGAAAAAAGCGACCCTAAGGTCGCTTTTTTTGAGCTTCAAAGCCTTCAAAGAAGGACGATAAAGCATATTTGGAGCGGGAAACGAGACTCGAACTCGCGACCCCGACCTTGGCAAGGTCGTGCTCTACCAACTGAGCTATTCCCGCAAATATGGCGTCCCCTAGGGGACTCGAACCCCTGTTACCGCCGTGAAAGGGCGGTGTCCTAGGCCACTAGACGAAGGGGACGCAGCCCGGAAGCTTACAGCTTTCATTCCGGCTTTCAGCGCTGGCGATTTGCTTCACGCTGCAAGTGGCGCGCATTCTATGGAGAGCCCGAAGTGTCGTCAAGCACCACGCAAAACTTTTTTTCGCAGGAACCTTGTTCGCCCTTTCGTGCTATCAGAGCGCCATCCAAAGGCTCTACACTCGAGCGAAACCCGATTACGAGGAATGCCATCTTGTCACCAGCTGTGATTGCAGGATTGGTCGTCGCTGGCCTGTTTTTATTGATAGTCATCGGCTACCTCAGCCAGCTCGTCGAAAAGAACAAGCTGGAAAAAGCCCGATTGCGCGCCGACCTTTCTGATCGCATCCGTCGTTGCGCCACTCTGTCTCGCAGCTTCCCCGGGCAGCTGATGACACCGCAGCTGAAGCTGCTGCTGACTCGCCTGGAGCTGTACCTGTGCGAACGCCTGCATCCTCTGGATCGAGCGAACCCTTCATTACCTATCCGCATCAGTGAGCTGCGCGGTGCAGCAGAAAACAAGGAAGACATAGCTGTTGAGAATCCGCCAATCCCCATTCTCAACGAAGCAAGTGCCAAGGAAGCCCGCCTGCAACTTGAAGACTTGCAAGCGCTTGTTGTCTGGGCCAGCAAGCAAAGCCTGTTGGACACCGAAGCAGCCAAGCGCTGGCTGGTAGATATTCAGCACATGCTGGTGATGCTGCACATTGATTTCTTCAACAATCAGGGCAAGGCTGCCTTGCAGCAAAACAATCCGCACAAAGCGCGACTTGCCTTCGAACGGGGCGTGCAGTATCTGCGCAGGCAGAAGGAACAAGCTCAATACCAGCCCCAGCTCAAGCAACTCGAAGCCAGCTATAAACACACCAATCAGCTCGAACAGAAGCAACACCAGCCGAACATCGGCGAGCCCAACGAGCTTTCCGAAGGCCTGAAGAGCTTTGGCAACGATGACGACTGGAAGATAACCAACATTTACTAGACGCTGCCGCGATGGAATCCTGACGACAAGGAAGACCTCCATTGAGGTCCCGCGTGAGAACACCCTCTACCTGCAGGAGAAAAAACTCGATGTCTATGACCGTCTACGGAGCCCCGCTGTCACCCTTCGTGCGCAAGGTGCGCCTGTGCCTGCTGGAAAAAGGCATGGAGTACCAGCTTGAGATCGTCATGCCGTTTACCCCACCCGAGTGGTATCTGCAGCTCAACCCGCTGGGTCGTATTCCGGCACTCAAAGATGGCGACATCACCCTGGCCGACTCCAGCGTAATCTGCCAGTACATCGAGGAAGCCTATCCCGACCAGGTGCCCCTGTACGGCAGCAATGCCGCCGAGCGTGGCCAGGTACGCTGGCTAGAAAAATATGCCGATTACGAGCTGGCCCCGCTGACCACCTTCTGCGTCTTCCGCAACCGCCTACTGAAGCCGAGCGCCGGTCATCCGTGCGACGAAGCAGGCGTTCAGGTCGCGCTGACCGAAAAGCTCCCGCCGCACTTCGATTACCTCGAACAACAGCTGGGTCAGAATGATTATTTCGTCGGCGGACGGCTTTCCATGGCCGATATAGCGATTGCCAGTCAGCTGCTCAACCTGGAGCACGGCGGCGAACGAGTTGACTCAGACCGCTGGCCGGCGCTGGCCGCTCATTACGAGCGCATGAAGGTGCGCGAGTCCTTCGCCAGCGTCTTGCCAGGAGAGCAGCGGATGGCTGCGAAACTGAGCGAAATGGGCAAGTCAGCTAGCCAGTAACAAACTTCAACGCGGCTGCTCCAGCAGCCGCGTGCCCACCCATTGCCGGGCATATTGATAGGCGCAGCGTCCGTTGCGGTTACCACGGGAGGTGGCCCAGCGAATGGCATCTTTCTCCAACGCCTCGCTCCAGCCCCATTCCAACCCCGCCTGCTCGGCTAGCGAACCAATCCAATGGCGCACCACGTTCAGGTAATGCTCCTGACTGAACGGGTAGAACGACAACCAGAGACCGAAACGATCGGACAGGGCAATCTTGTCTTCCACCGCTTCGTTGGGATGCAGCTCGCCATCTACCATCTGCCAGTTTTCGTTGTCGCTCTGGCGTTCGGGCACCAGATGCCGGCGGTTCGAGGTTGCGTATAGCAACACGTTTTCCGGCGCGCGCTCCAACGAGCCGTCCAGCACGCTTTTCAGCACCCGGTAATCGCCCTCACCCGCCTCGAACGACAGATCGTCACAGAAAACCACGAAACACTGCGGCTGTTCGGCCAGTTGCTCGACGACCCGAGGCAGGTCCGCCAGATGGTCACGCTCGATCTCGATCAAGCGCAGCCCTGCGATGGCATGTTCGGCCAGCAGTGCACGAATCAGCGAGGACTTCCCCGTACCACGTGCGCCCCAGAGCAACACGTGATTGGCCGGCAGGCCAGATACGAACTGGCGTGTATTCGCCGACAGGAGATCACGCTGGCGGTCGATACCGATCAGATCATTCAGACGCAGATCCAGCTCGACCTTCAGCGGCAGTAAATACCCTGCCCTTGCGTCACGCACCCAGCGCGCGGCGAGGCTGCGAGTCCAATCCAGCACAGGACGTTGTGCTGGCAGCAACGGCTCGACACGCGCCAACAAGGCATCTGCACGCTGCAGGAAGGCTTTCAGTTCAGCATCCATCTAAACAACTCCGAAAAGGCTCGCGCACCAAGCAACGATCTTGATGGCCTGGGTTCGCGACCGTGATGAAGAAAGAGCGTTACAGCAGCGCCTCAATTCGCTCTGCCAGCGCCTGCGGCGGTGTATTGGAGGAAAAACGTTCCACCGAAGCGCCCTGTTCGCCGATCAAAAATTTGCTGAAATTCCATTTGATCGCCTTGCTGCCAAGCAACCCAGGCGCGCGTTTTTTGAGTTCGACGAACAGAGGATGAGCATCGCCTCCGTTGACTTCCACCTTGGCGAACAGTGGAAAACTGACTCCAAAGTTGCGCTCGCAGAAGGCTGCGATCTGCGCCTCGTCACCCGGCTCCTGCCTACCGAACTGGTTGCAGGGAAAGCCGAGCACGACCAGCCCCTGATCCCGGTAGCGCTGCCACAGTGCTTCCAGCCCCTTGTACTGGGGGGTGAAACCACATTCGCTGGCGGTATTGACCACCAACCATACCTTCCCGCCGAAGTCGCCCAGGGTTTTCTCCTGGCCATCCATGGTGCGGCAAGGAATCTCGAGTAATGAATCGGGCATGGCGATGCTTCCTGTGAGTGATGTCGTCAGGCGTCGCGTGACTGAAAATCAAGAGAGGCAGAATTGATGCAATAACGTAGCCCGGTCGGCGCGGGGCCATCAGGGAACACGTGTCCCAGGTGCGAATCACAGCGTGCGCACTTGACTTCGATACGGTGCATGCCATGGCTGAAATCGTCGACACTGGCGATGGCGGTTTCGCTCACTGGCTGGAAATAGCTCGGCCAACCGCAGCCGGAAGAGAACTTGGCATCCGAGTCGAAGAGCGGTGCGTTGCAACAGGCGCAGTGATAAATACCCGGCGCCGTGGTGTCGTTGTACTTGCCCGTGAAAGGGCGTTCGGTGGCACCCAGCCGACAGACTTGGAATTGCTCGTCTGAAAGCTGCTCACGCCAGGCTTCTAGTGGTTTTTCCAGCTTTTCCATCGGTACACCTCCTCTACTCAAAAAAGGCCGATCTGTACCTTTTCCGACCGTCAGGCCGCACGTATGATGCGTTGCTCTCTAAGACGCCTAGTCTGGCAGCAGGTTTTCAGGCTGCCAAGGCGCCCGGATTTCACGCCAAACGCGGCCAGCCACTTCGGCGCCGGCGCGTTTTTACTTCGGGACACTCAGGATCATGCAGGTCAGTAAATCGAACAAGCTTGCCAATGTCTGCTACGACATCCGCGGGCCGGTGCTCAAGCACGCGAAACGTCTGGAGGAGGAAGGCCATCGCATCCTCAAGCTGAATATCGGCAACCCGGCGCCGTTCGGTTTCGAGGCACCGGAGGAAATCCTTCAGGACGTGATCCGCAACCTGCCGACCGCGCAAGGTTACAGCGACTCCAAGGGCCTGTTCAGCGCACGCAAGGCCATCATGCAGTACTACCAGCAGAAGCAGGTAGACGGCGTGACCATCGAGGACATCTATCTCGGCAACGGTGTGTCCGAGCTGATCGTGATGTCCATGCAGGCGTTGCTGAACAATGGTGACGAGGTGCTGATTCCAGCCCCTGATTACCCACTATGGACTGCCGCGGTCAGCCTTGCCGGCGGCAAGCCAGTGCACTACCTGTGCGATGAGCAAGCCAACTGGTGGCCTGACCTGGCCGACATCAAGGCCAAGATCACGCCCAACACCAAGGCACTGGTGCTGATCAACCCGAACAACCCGACCGGCGCGGTTTACCCGAAGGCAGTACTTGAGGGCATGGTGGAGTTGGCGCGCCAGCACAATCTGGTGCTGTTTTCCGACGAAATCTACGACAAGATTCTCTACGACGACGCTGTGCACGTCTGCACCGCCTCCCTGGCGCCGGACGTGCTTTGCATGACCTTCAACGGTCTGTCCAAGTCCTACCGGGTAGCCGGTTTTCGCTCCGGCTGGGTAGTGATCACCGGCCCGAAACACAAGGCGCAGAGCTATATCGAAGGTCTGGACATCCTTTCCAACATGCGTCTGTGTGCCAACGTACCTGCGCAGCATGCCATCCAGACCGCGCTGGGCGGCTATCAGAGCATTAACGATCTGGTCCTGCCACCGGGACGCCTGCTTGAGCAACGCAACCGTACCTTTGAACTGCTCAATGACATTCCCGGCGTCAGCTGTGTGAAGCCCATGGGCGCGCTGTATGCGTTCCCACGGATTGATCCCAAGGTCTGCCCGATCCACAACGACGAGAAATTCGTGCTGGATCTGCTGCTGTCGGAGAAACTGCTGATCGTTCAGGGCACAGCGTTCAACTGGCCCTGGCCGGACCATTTCCGCGTGGTTACTCTGCCCCGCGTCGACGACTTGGAACAAGCCATCGGGCGGATCGGAAATTTCCTCAAGACCTATCGCCAGTAGTACCGATGGATTTGCACATCGACGATTTTCACAAGGATGTTGCGGGCGGCCTGCTGATGCTTTATCAGGCCTTCCCGCGCAAGACCACGCTGTATGTGGAAGACCTCATAGGTCACGAAGAACCGGATGAGTTCGGCCTGCCCAGCAAGCGCCACCAGGGTTGCCTCGGTGCGCTGCTGTGGCTCGCCGAAGAGGGCTACATCCGCTACGAGAGCACCATCCAGTTCCAGGCTATCGATCAGGCGGTCTTGACCGAAAAAGCCTTCATGCGTCTGAGCCGCAGTATCGTGGATGGGAAGGCTGCCGGCAGCGACCTTCCTCCGAGCGTGCTGAGAGTGCAGACCAGCCTCGCCCACCAGCTCCGAGAAGCCTTGCGAAACGGCCATGGCGAGCAGGTCGCCCAACTCAATTGCCTGCTGCTCGAGAGCCGTTGATCGTCCCGCCGGACACAGGCGACATAGCTTGAAATAGTCGCCCGGTTGAATCGCAGCGAGTCGCACCTTATATAGCCTATCGTTCTTTTATTCACCCCCTTGGAGTTTGTCGCAAGATGCGCATTTTCTTGTTCCTGGCCACGAACCTTGCCGTATTGGTCATCGCCAGCATTACCCTCAAGCTACTCGGGGTGGATCGCTATACAGGCCAGAACTATGGCAGCCTGCTGATTTTCTGCGCAGTGTTCGGTTTCGCTGGCTCCCTGATCTCGCTGTTCATCTCCAAATGGATGGCGAAGATGAGCACCCGCACCGAGATCATCAGCCAACCGCGTACCCGTCATGAACAGTGGTTGCTGCAAACAGTGGAGCAACTGTCGCGGGAAGCGGGCATCAAGATGCCAGAGGTCGGGATTTTCCCCGCCTACGAAGCCAACGCATTCGCCACCGGCTGGAACAAGAACGATGCGCTCGTCGCCGTCAGCCAGGGGTTGCTCGAGCGCTTCTCCCCTGAAGAAGTAAAAGCTGTCCTGGCCCATGAGATTGGCCACGTAGCCAATGGCGACATGGTCACCCTCGCGCTGATTCAGGGCGTCGTGAACACCTTTGTGATGTTCTTCGCGCGCATATTCGGCAACTTCGTCGACAAGGCCATCTTCAAGAACGAGGACGGCCACGGCATCGGTTACTTCGTTGCGACCATCTTTGCCGAGCTCGTACTGGGCATCCTTGCCAGCATCATTGTCATGTGGTTCTCGCGCAAGCGTGAATACCGCGCCGATGAAGCCGGTGCACAACTGGCCGGCACCAGCGCCATGATCGGTGCGCTGCAGCGCCTGCGCGCCGAACAGGGCGTTCCTGTCCACATGCCGGACAGCCTCAAGGCGTTCGGTATCAACGGCACGCTGAAGAACGGCCTGGCCGGCCTGCTGATGACCCACCCATCTTTGGAAGACCGTATCGAGGCGCTGCGTCAGCGCGCTTGAGGCACGTGGAAATACGACAGGGGCGACGCAAGTCGCCCTTTTCATTTGTCTATCCTGTTTGAACATTCCAAGTAGGAACCATCATGCGCCGACTCGCACTCGCCTGCTGCGCCCTGCTAATTCTGGCCGGTTGCCAGAGCGCCTATTACTCGGCAATGGAAAAGGCCGGCATCCACAAGCGCGACATTCTCGTCGACAGGGTCGAGGATGCTCGCGACTCCCAGCAGGCGGCGAAGGAGCAGTTCCAGGACGCCCTAGAGCGTTATCGCAGTGTCGTCGAGGTAAAGGGTGGCGATCTTGAGAAACGCTACGATGCGCTCAATCGTGAATACCAGGCCTGCCTGAGCAGCGCCCGCGACGTTCGGACCCGTATCGAAGCCGTTGAGGATGTCGCAGAGGCGCTATTCCAAGAGTGGGAGGCAGAGCTCAAGCAATACAGCAACGCGGGGCTGAAAGCCGCCAGCGCCAAGGAGCTCAGCCGCACCCGCGCGGAATACAAAACGCTAATTCAACGAATGAAAGCCGCAGAGCAGCGTATCGAGCCGGTCCTGAGTGTCCTGCACGATCAAGTTCTGTTCCTCAAGCACAACCTCAACGCCCGGGCAATCAGCGCCCTGCACAGCGAATACCGCTCCCTGCAAAGCAACGTCGACCAGTTGCTGGCCGACATGCAGCGCGCCATCGACGAAGCGGATACCTTCATTCGTCGCCTGCAGGCAGAAAATGGACCGAATTGATGAGCCGAGACTGGAAAAAGACAGCCAACGAGGCGCTCAGACTGTTCGCTGCAACAGATGAAAGCGCTCCTCCAGCTGCAAGCCCAGCTCGCGCATACGCGGATTGGTCGCGTGCACTTTCTTGGCTTCCAGCAGACCCAGCTGCCAGCCGGACGCGTATAGCGCCATCACCTCAGCGTCGTGGACGGCAAAGGGAGGCCCGTCCATCTGCGCCTGCTCATAAACCAGCGTAACCAGCAGTTGCTGGCACCCGGCCGGCAGAATGGCCGACAGGTGCGCCGCATAGCGCTGGCGCATCAGCGGCGGCAACGCGATCAAGGCAGCACGATCGTAGACCCCTTGGCATGCAGCAACGTCGTCGGCACCGAGTTCGAAGATGTCACCGCAACGAATTTCCAGGTCGCCTGACCGATAGACGCTGAAAGCTCCCTGCTGAGATATCTCGGCTTCGAGCTGGTGCTCGATAAAAAAGGCTTCGACTGCCTTCTGGCTCAACTCGACACCCAGCACCTTGAAGCCCTGACCAGCGAGCCAGGCCAAATCCAGGCTCTTGCCGCAAAGCGGAACCAGAACCGTTGCGCCTTCCGGTAGATTTAGCCGCGACCAGTGGCGAAGCAGTGCTGGGTGAACCTGCTCGAGATGAAAGCCAATTTCATTACGCGCCCAGCGCCCTTGCCAGAAATCTGCATGCATTTGGATTCCCCACCATTTGATCGACACAGCTTACCAGAGCTCTGTGACCTACCGGATCGAGAACCAGCAGCTAAGAGCGCGACAAACTACAGCCTCTTCAACCACCATTCGAGAAGAGTGCCGCCTCCACATCCAGCCCCGCATCTCGCATTTGGGCCAGCTTGTAACGCAAGGTTCGCGCGCTGATACCCAAGCGGTCGGCAGTCTCCTTGCGGCGCCCGCGTTCGGCACGCAGAGTCTCGAGGATCAACCGAAATTCGCGGCGGCGCAGGTCTTCGCCCAACGCCCCACCTGATTCGAGGGGCGCAGGTTCATCTGTGCCGAGAGGGGCTGGTGGAACCGTTTCAGCCCCAGCCGGGGGAATCGAAACGAAACCACTTACCCCGGTCAGACAGAGGTCTTGCGGCTGAATAACTCCGCCCTGCTGCAGGATCAATGCACGCTGGATGGCGTTGTCCAGCTCGCGTACGTTACCGGGCCACGGGTGACCGACCAGACGATGCATCGCGTCAGCGGAAAGCCTGGCGGCTGGCTGCCGCATCTTTTGCGCATGCTTGTCGAGCAGGCGCTCGGCAAGCGGCAGGATATCAGCCACACGCTCGCGCAGCGGCGCCCAGGCAAGCGGAAAAACCGACAATCGATAGAAAAGATCCTCGCGAAATCGCCCATTTCTGACCTCGTCGACCAGCTCGCGATTGGTCGTGGCGATGATGCGAATATCAAGTGCGATCGGCTTGCGTGCACCGACGCGTTCGACCTCCCGCTCCTGCAGCACCCTGAGTAGTTTGGCCTGCAGCCCCAGCGGCATCTCGGAGATTTCATCCAACAACAGCGTACCGCCCTCGGCCAGTTCGAACTTTCCTGGCTGCGCCGCTATGGCACCGGTGAAGGCGCCTTTCTCATGGCCGAACAATGTCGCCTCGAGCATGTTGTCCGGAATAGCCGCGCAGTTGATGGCAATGAATGGCTTTTCGGCGCGTGGCGACTGTTGATGAATGTAGCGTGCCAACACTTCCTTGCCGGTACCCGACTCGCCGGAAATCAGCACCGTGGAATCGCTTTGCGCAACCCGCGCCGCCAGCGCCAACAATTGTCGACTGGCCGGTTCGACAGCGATAGGCCCCTGATCCAACGAGTCGCTCAAACGGCCGCTGGCATGCTGCGCCACCAGATCCAGCAATTTCTTCGGCTCGAATGGCTTGACCAGATAATCCACCGCCCCCTGGCGCATCGCCTCCACTGCCCGCTCGACTGCTGCAAAGGCAGTCATCAGCAATACTGGCAGCTGCGGGTAACGCAGGCGGATCAAGGCCTGCAGCGCGTGACCGTCCATGCCGGGCATGTTCACGTCACTGATCACCAGCTCAAAAACGTCCTCCTGCAGCGCAAGCAGCGCGGACTCAGCGCTTTCCACCGCGCGGTACGCATAACCGCCGAGTTCCAGGGTGTCACCCAGGGCCTCACGGAGTGCCGGGTCGTCCTCAACCAGCAGAATCCGGGCCTTCATACTTTCTCCCCGGGCGAGCTCACCGCTAGCAGCGGCAATACCAGGCGCGCGCAGGTGCCGCGTCCCTGCCTGGACAGCAGCCGCAGATCTCCCGAGTGCGCCCGCGCAACGGCATTGACTACCGCCAACCCCAGACCAGTCCCTGTCGCTTTGGTGGTGAAAAACGGCTCACCAAGACGCGCCAGCGTGGCGGGATCAATTCCCGCCCCGTTGTCGCTAATGCAGATATGCAACGCCGCACGGCGCGCATAGAAGTGAATTTTCAGACGCCCCGGCCCGATCGCAGCTTGCAACGCATTTTCCACAAGGTTGAGCAGCGCACCGACCAACATGTCGCGATTGCAAAGCAGCTCCCCGAAGTGCACATCGCATTGCCAGCGCACCGCAACGCCCTGCAGGCGGGGCTCGGCAGCCGCACGCAGGGCCGCGCATAACTGCGACGGAGATAAACGATCCGGCAGCGGAAGCTCGCCCCGAGCGAACACCAGCATATCTCGAACTTGATGCTCCAGCTCGTGCAGACGATCCTTCAGACGCCCAGCAAAGCGCTGCTGCTGCTCGCAGGACAGACCGCCTTCTTCAAGATGGCTGGCATAGAGCAAGGCGCTGGATAACGGCGTACGGATCTGATGCGCCAACGACGCGACCATACGGCCCAGGGAGGAAAGGCGCTCGTGCCGCGCGAGTTGCGCTTGCAGACGGCGGGTTTCAGTCAGGTCGGTGAGCAGAACCAGTTGCCCAGGCTCGCCATTGAGCGAACGCGTGGCGATCGAGACTCGTCGCCCGTCGCGCAAGGAGATTTCGTGGCCGTCATCCTTGCGAGGCGCGAAGCTGCGCGTAATGATTTCCCGCCAGAGCTGCCCTATCAGCGGCGCCCCGAACAGGTCGACCGCCACCGGGTTGGCCTCACACACGACGCCATGCCCGTCGATAACGATCACACCACCAGGAAGGAGGTCCACAAGGCTTTGCAGACGCCTGGCCAGGCGCTCTCTTTCATCCAGCTCTTGCAGACGCTGGGCACCGGCCGCGGCCAGCTGCCCTGTCAGCTCGACAACCCGACGCTCGAGCACACCGCCAGGGGCGCGTACCGAGTCATCCTGACCGTCGAATCGTCGGAACTCCGCCCCCCCCGAAACCACGGGCTCAAGGGTGGCGGTATTTGCGGATAACCACGAAGATGGATTCACTGCGCTCACTCGTGTTCGTCAAAAAATGAACGATCACAGGTGAGTCAGCAAGGATCATGCCCGAGGGAAAGACCGAAGCTGCGGCGGGCGAACAACCCGCGCGCAACACAGCGAGCTATGGCTCGATCAATCTTCACCGTCGTCGCGACGATTCATACCATACTTGCGCATCTTTTCGACCAAGGTGGTGCGACGGATACGCAGCCGCTCTGCCGCGCGGGCGACGACGCCCCCAGCGTCCTCAAGCGCCTGATTTATCAGACCCTGCTCCAGATTGCCCAGGTACTCCTTCAGATCCAGCCCTTCCGCTGGCAGCATCGCATGGGCATCTGGCGCGACCATTGGCGCATTGATGGCGGCGCGCTCTTCCATTTCGTCATGCAGGTTGATGGCGTACTGCTCATCGTCATCGTCCACATGCCGGAACTTCTTCGGCAGTTCCATCACGCCGATGACCCCGTAGGGATGCATGATTGCCATACGCTCCACGAGATTGGCCAGCTCTCGCACGTTGCCCGGCCAATCGTGCCGACACAGGGACATAATCGCCGCCGAATTGAAGCGAATGGAGCCGCGCTTCTCGTGCTCCATGCGCGATATCAACTCGTTCATCAGCAGCGGAATGTCTTCGACCCGCTCGCGCAATGGCGCCATCTCGATAGGGAAAACATTGAGCCGGTAATACAGATCCTCGCGAAAGCTACCATCTTCGATCATCTTCTCGAGATTCTTGTGAGTCGCGGCAATGATCCGGACGTCTGCGTTCTGGGTGCGGTTGCTGCCTACGCGCTCGAAGGTGCGCTCCTGCAGCACGCGCAGCAGCTTGACCTGCATTGGCAGCGGCATATCGCCGATCTCGTCGAGAAACAGCGTACCGCCTTCTGCCAGCTCGAAGCGCCCCGCCCGCGAGGTAATAGCACCAGTGAAGGCGCCCTTCTCATGGCCGAACAGCTCGCTTTCCAGCAACTCCCCAGGAATCGCACCGCAATTAACCGGAACGAAGGGACCACCTCGACGCTTGGAGTGGTAATGCAGATTGCGCGCAACGACTTCCTTGCCGGTACCTGACTCACCCAGGATCAACACACTGGCCTCGGTATCGGCGACCTGCTGCATCATCTGCCGGACATGCTGCACCGCACGGCTGGTGCCGACCAGACTGCGAAACAGATTGGGCTCGCGCTGGCGACCGCGAGTCTTGGCCTGGTCGTACATTTCTCGATAGACCTGGGCACGATGAAGAGAGTCGAGCAGCTTGTTATAGCTCGGTGGCATTTCCAGGCTGGTCAAGACCCGCCGGCGAATATCATCGGGCCAGTCAGCCGGAGCGGACTCTCCAATCAGCATCAGCGGCAGATTCTCATCCCAGCTACCGAGCTGCCTGAGCAACTCGACCGAACCACCGCTGCATCCCACTTCGCCCAGCAGCACCCCAAGAACACTACGGCTGGACTCGAACGAACCCACCACGTTGCGCCATTCGTTGCTGGTACAAGCCTGGTGATTCTCGCTGAGGAAATTCAGGATGACTGTCAAATCACGGCGACGGTCATGGTTATCGTCTATCAACAAAATCTTGGTTTCACGCCACATCTTGTTTATAGGCTCTAAATGCTGAAAGGAAGCCTGCGTCGCATCCATGAGGAGAAAACGATCACATCACCGGCAGATAGCCACTAGTTAATTAAAAAAAAGGCGCTGAGTCAAATTTATGACGTGATTCAATGATCAAAGGACGAAACGAACATCGCTCTTTGTTTAAGGACAGCCTGTCAACGGGAATCGGCAAACTACTGGACTCGCGGCGCACTAGCTTTCAAGCAAACTAAGCAAACGCATATATTTGCCGACGATCAGTGCTTTTAGGCGAACTATGGCGCGAAAAAATGACATAGAACCAAAGTATTAACTCTAGCCTAAGATAAAGCTAATTCGGCATTCCAAACGAATGAGGGGAACTTGATAAGTTCGAAGTGGTCAGCGAAACAACTTGTAAACGTTGGAGTTATTTGGCGTTTGACTGACCTGGATCAACTCACCTGAAACTCGTAGACGCTCGGCCTGGCATCTGTGAAGCAATTCGCGGTATAGACCAAGCAATTTTTGCATCTGCTCACGAACTACAATTTCGTCGCGCAGGGGTTCGTACCTTGCAGCCTCAACCACTTGGCAGCACTGCAAATCGAGCACGCTGATTGCGGTCCAATCCAGCTGAGCCATGGCTTCGCGTAGCGCGCTGCCAGTTTCTTCCAGACGCTTGGCTGACGCATTCATGGCCGTACCTCCGAAACTATCCAGACTGATCACAGCAGCATGGTTAGCCTCTCTTCGCAGGATGCCAACCGGGTGCCTATCGGATATCGGCCATGTTGCTGAGGCCTTTAACAGCCTGCGCAAAAAAAGTTCGGCACTGGAGACATACAAGCGATATCAGTGAAGCCCGCGCAGCCCCGTCGGCACGCTTGGTCCAGCGACAGGCTCCCAGGGGCCATCAGGCCCGCCGGCGCAGTACCAGTCCCCATCCCAGCGGTAATACAGACGCTCGCGATAGTATAGATCGCGCCCCTCCACCACATAGACACCCAACCGGTTGTCCCAGTGTGCCGCGGCATGTGGCGGAGGCGCGTAGCGCGGATGGCTCCGCTGAGTGGCAGGACGCTGCGGAGCTGGAGGAGTACCAATCGATGGTGGAGCAGCAGCAGGTTCCCGGGCGTCTGGCAGCCGGGGGACGGGGTGCGAAACAGGAGGTTGCGCTTCGTAGGGATTTCCTGCGCAAGCGGCCAGCAGTAGCACGGCGTTCAGCAACCCCAAACGGCCGAGCGCGCGCACTGGACGTTGAAGCGATTCCGGTTCCATTACCCTCATGCGTGTCCTCTGGCGGGTCGTGGGTGATTAGGGCTGGTCAGTTTGATCGATAACCAGCTCAGTGGTTTCGCTTTCGCCAGACAACTTTAGCGCCTGGCTTGCGCCGACCCACTCACCTTTGGTCGCGTCACCACTACGCGATACGCGCGCAAAGAGCCTGACTTGGTCGAAGTTGGATAACCGCAGCTGCGGCGTCATCGCATCCGCATCACTAAGGCTTACGGTCACAGGTAGATCAGCGACGGTCAGCCGCTTGACCGCCAGCGGCATTGGCGGACCGGACACAGCGCGGGCGAAGACAAATACTGCATCTGTCGGCTGGACCTTGTTAGCCACGCTCGCATCCAGCCGAACAGCGACTTCCAGCGCGACATCCGCCTTTCCTGCCCCAGGCCCTGGCTCAGGCGCTACTGCCGAGGAGGCTGACCCTGCCTGACCAAGCTGTTCACGGGCTCGCTCGATGCCACCCTGAATCGGCTCACGTGACGGGTCCTCAACCGGCAGCGTCGCTACCAGGCGCTCCCAGAAGTCAATGGCATCTTGGTATCGCCCCTCTTCATAGGCGGCGATGCCCAGAAGACCGAGACTGGTCAGCTCGTGAGGGTTACCACGCAAAGCTTCGTCGGTGAGTTTCTGCAGCTCCTCGCTCCATTGCCGATCGCCGGCAAAGTACAAGGCCTGGGCCCACTGCCCCAGCAACTCCGGTTCGCGCCCTACCAACTCGATCAACCGTGCATAGGCTGCTGCAGCGTCGGCTGGTCGTTCAAGGCTCATGTAGGTCCTCGCAAGGAAATACCAAGCCTCGGAGGAATCCGGCTGGGCTTGCACGGCCTTTTCAAGCCTTGCAGTCATCTCCTCTATGCTGCGCGGCTGCTCGCCGAACTCTCGGGCAAGTTGCAGCTCATCGCTTGCGCCCCAATGCATGTACAAGCCTAAGCCGATCAACGGCACCAGCACCGCCGCCACGATTGGCAACGCCCTGCCCAACCTAGCGCTATGTGGTTTGTCGCCATCTTCGGTGTCGTCGAACAGCTCGCGCGCCGCATCGGCACGACCCGCTTCCCATTGTTCGTCGGTCAACGTGCCAGCATCACGCTGGGCGGTCAGTTCGCTCAAGCGCTCTTGGTAAAGCGCTACGTTGAGTGCAGTCCGGTCCTCTTCAGCCTGCGGACGCCGACCGCGCAACAGGGGAAGCAACAGAAAAGCCAAGGCCGCCAGCAGCAACAGGCCGGCACCGATCCATAAATCGATCATGAGTCTTTTTTATCCAGGAGCGTGGCGAGGCGTGCGCGCTCGGCCTCGGAAAGAGTGTGAGGGACTGTGCCGCCAGTGGCGCGCCGGCGCCGCATAAGAATCGTAGCGAGCACGCCAAAACCCAGCACCAGCAACGCCACGGGGCCGTACCAGAGCACCAGCGTTTTGGCATTGACGGGCGGCTTGTAACGCACGAAATCACCATAACGCTCTACCAGAAAGTCGACGATCTGGTCGTTATCGCGCCCCTCTTCCAGCATCCGGAAGATTTCCCGCCGAAGGTCCATGGCAATGGGCGCATTGGAATCAGCGATGTTCTGGTTCTGACACTTGGGACAACGCAACTCCTCTGTGAGGGTGCGGTAGCGCTCACGCTCGGCCTCGTCTCGAAACTCATAGGTGTCGATCGCCCCATAAGCGGTGGCGCTGATCAGAAGGCCCAGCAGAGCGGCAGCCAGCAAACGCATCATTGCTCATCCACCAGTGATTGATAGAGCGGACCCAGGCGCTCGCGCCAGATGCGCTCATCAATAGCGCCGACCAATTTGTCACGAACTACGCCCTGCTTGTCGATAACGAAGGTTTCCGGGGCGCCATAGACGCCGAGGTTGATACCCAGACTGCCTTCCGGATCAGCCACGTTGAAACGATAAGGATTACCGAACTGTTTCAGCCATTGGCGAGCGGCGTCGCCGTTGTCCTTGTAATTGACGCCATAGACCACCACCCCCTGCGCAGCCAGCTTGTTGAGCATCTCATGCTCGGCTTTGCAGGTAGGGCACCAGGTCGCCCACACATTGAGCAGGGCAGGCAGTTCTTTTATATCGCCTGCTGTCACGTTGCGCTCGGGCGCTTCCAACGAAGCCAGGGAAAACGCCGGCAGCGGCTTGCCAATCATCGTCGAGCCGATGTCGCTGGGATCGAGGAACAAGCCCCTGTAGAGAAACACCGCAATGAGCAGGAATATCGCCAGGGGTATCAGCATCAGCATTCTTTTCATGTCAGGCTCCTTGTTGAGCAAGGCCCAGGGCGTCGCGTACGCGGGTTTTGACTTTCACTCGGTAGCGTCGATCACTCGCTGCCAGCACGCCCCCGAGGGCCATCATCAGTGACCCCAGCCATATCCAGCGAACGAACGGCTTGATATGCACCCGCACCGCCCAAGCACCATTCTCCAGCGGCTCACCTAACGCCACATAAAGATCACGGGTAAAGCCTGCGTCGATGCCGGCTTCGGTCATCGGCATCTGCTGGACGGTATACAGACGTTTTTCCGGATGCAGAGTGGCGATTCGCTTTTCGCCGTCGAAGACCTGGACAGTGCCTTTATCAGAGGTGTAGTTGGGCCCCTCGAAATGCTGAGCACCCTCGAACAGGAAACGGTAACCGCCCAGTTCAAGAGACTCGCCCGGTGCCAGACGCAGGTCACGCTCGGCACTCTGCTGGCTGACCAACACCACGCCCATCGCACAGACCACGAGTCCGAGATGGGCCACCTGCATACCCCAGTAGCTGGGTGCGAGGCTGCGCATGCCTTTCAGCAAGCCCTTGTGGCGAGTCTTGTCGAACAGGTCGCGAACGCCGGCGAGAACGACCCAGGCGGACAGCAGGCAGACCGTCAATACGGCCCAGTGGAAATCCCCAAAGACCATCGAACCCACGCCACCCAGTACCGCAGCGACAATCAGCACTGGCGTCAGCATGCTCAGCAGCCACTTCACCGGCGTATCCTTCCAGCGCACCATCACGCCAACGCCCATCGTCAGCATCAATACGCCGATCAATGGCAGGAACATCGCATTGAAATACGGTGGCCCGACAGAGAGTTTGGCGCCGGACAACGCATCGAGCAGCAACGGATAGAGCGTACCCAGCAGGATCATCGCAGTGGCGACGACCAATAGCAGGTTGTTGACCAACAGCAGGGTTTCACGCGACCACAAGCCGAAGCCCACCTGGCTCTTGACTACCGGCGCACGCAGCGCGAACAGCGTCAGCGAACCGCCGACCACCAGCAACAGGAACGCCAGAATGAACACTCCACGCGCCGGGTCGGTAGCAAAGGCATGGACCGAGGTAAGCACACCGGAACGCACCAGGAACGTACCCAGCAGGCTCAACGAGAACGCAGCGATAGCCAACAGCACCGTCCAGCTCTTGAACACACCTCGCTTTTCCGTCACCGCCAGCGAATGGATCAGCGCGGTACCGACCAACCAGGGCATGAACGAGGCGTTCTCGACCGGATCCCAGAACCACCAACCGCCCCAGCCGAGCTCGTAGTAGGCCCACCAGGAGCCCAGCGCGATGCCCGTACCGAGAAATGCCCAGGCCACCAACGTCCAAGGTCGCGACCAGCGCGCCCAGGCAGCATCCAGGCGACCGCCGAGCAAGGCGGCAATGGCAAACGAGAACGCCACCGAAAAGCCCACGTAGCCCATGTAGAGCATGGGTGGATGAATAATCAAACCGAAATCCTGCAGCAGCGGATTGAGGTCGCGACCATCCATCGGCGATTGGGGCAGAAGACGCTCGAAGGGGTTCGAGGTGACAATCAGGAACAACAGGAAACCAATGCTGATCAGCCCCATTACACCCAGCACGCGCGCCAGCATGTCTTCCGGCAGCTGGCGGGAAAAGATCGCTACGGCAAAGGTCCAGCCGGCCAGGATGAACGCCCAGAGCAACAAGGAGCCTTCGTGCGCTCCCCATACGGCGCTGAACTTGTAATACCAGGGCAAGGCGCTGTTGGAATTCTGCGCGACATAGGCCACCGAGAAATCATCGGTCATGAACGCATAGGTCAGGCAGAGGAAGGAGAACGCCAGAAAACTGAACTGACCCCAAGCAGCCGGCTGAGCCAGCCCCATCCATACCCGATCACCACGCCAGGCGCCGATCAGCGGCAATGTGCCCTGCACCACCGCCAGGCACAGCGCCAGAATCATCGCCAGATGACCAAGCTCGGGAATCATTGGACACTCTCCTGCTTCCCGCCTTCGTAATGTTTCATCATGCCGCCCTTTTCCAGCGCCTGAGCCACTTCCGGCGGCATGTAGTTTTCATCGTGCTTGGCTAGCACTTCGTCGGCCACCAGCACGCCGTCTGCATTCACGCGGCCCAGCGCGACGATACCCTGGCCCTCACGGAACAGGTCCGGGAGGATGCCCTGGAAATTGATGGTCACGGCCTTGGCCCCATCGGTGACTCGGAAAGAAACGCCAAGCGAATCGCTGCTGCGTTGTACCGAACCTTCCTCGACCAATCCGCCAGCGCGAATTCGGGTGCCTTCCGGCGCTTCGCCAGCGGCGATCTGCGAGGGCGTGTAGAACAGGTTGATGTTCTGTTGCAGCGCTGACAGCGCCAGCGCCACGGCGATGCCCACGCCGGCGAGGATCGCCAGGATGATGAACAGACGCTTCTTGCGCACAGGATTCACTTCATTTCCTCCCGGCGCAAACGACGCGCCTCATCTTGCAGATAACGCCGGCGCGCCAGTATCGGCAGCGCCACGTTCAGAACCAGAATCGCCAGGCTGATGCCGTAGGACGTCCAGACATAGAGGCCATGGTTACCCATGGCAATGAATTCGGAGAACGACGAGAAATTCATACCTTGCCCACCAGCGCCTTGATTTCGGCTTTTACCCAGCTGCTACGTGCCTCGCGACGCAGCACCTCCAGACGCATCCGCATCAGCAGCACCAAGGTAAAGAAGCAATAGAAGCCGAGCACCATTACCAGCAGCGGCAGCCACATTTCCATCGGCATCGCCGGCTTTTCGGTCACAGTGAAGGTTGCCGGTTGATGCAAGGTGTTCCACCACTCCACCGAGTATTTGATGATGGGAATGTTCACCACGCCGACCACCGCGAGCACAGCGCAGGCCTTGGCGGCGCTGTCGCGGTTACTGATTGCCTGGCCCAGCGCGATTATGCCGAAGTACAAGAACAGCAGGATCAGCATCGACGTAAGGCGGGCGTCCCAGACCCACCAGGCACCCCAGGTCGGCTTGCCCCATACAGCCCCGGTCAGTAGCGCGATGAACGTCATCCAGGCGCCAATAGGAGCAGCCTGCTGCAGCGCGACATCGGCCAGCTTCATCTTCCAGACCAGGCCGATGACCCCAGCGACGGCAAGCATGACGTAGATCGACTGCGCCAGGAACGCGGCCGGCACATGGATATAGATGATCCGGAAACTGTTGCCCTGCTGGTAATCCTGCGGCGCAAACACCAATCCCCAGACCACACCCAGGCCAATCAGCAGTACCGTCGCCACGGCCAGCCAAGGCATCCAGCGGGTGGTGATCTCGTAGAACCATTTGGGCGAACCCAGCTTGTGGAACCATGTCCAGTTCATTGCACCTGCCTCAACGATAGCGCGCATGCCGATACTGCTCTTAAGCCCAGCATGCGCCACTTGTTCGCGATCAGAAATTTTTCTCTTGGGTGCGCAGCTCGTCGCACGGCAACGAGGCGCTCCATGCTTCTCGGTTTATTCATATGCGACTCATCACTCGCCGACGCTGATCTTCAGGCCGGCCGCTATAGCAAAAGGGGCCAGGGTGATGGCCAAGGCGGTGAGGCTGGAAAGCCACAACAAGTGCCCCATCGCGGGCAGCCCCTGCAACGCCGCCTGCAGCGCGCCGCTGCCCAGGATCAGAACCGGGATATAAAGCGGCAGGATTAACAATGCCAGCAACAAACCACCCCGTTTGAGCCCCACCGTGAGCGCTGCACCTACCGCGCCTAGCAGGCTGAGTATCGGCGTGCCCAGTAGCAACGACAGCAGCAATACCGGCAGCGCGCTTAGCGGCATCCCCAGCATCAACCCCAGCAGCGGCGCCAGCAGAACCAGCGCCAGTCCCGAAAAGGCCCAGTGTGCCAGCACCTTGGCTAGCACCAGAAGCGAAAGCGGGTGCGGCGAAACGACCCACTGCTCGAGCGACCCATCCTCGAAATCACTGCGGAAAAGGCCGTCCAGCGAGAGCAGGACCGATAATAGGGCAGCTACCCAGAGCAGCCCTGGCGAAATCGTTTGCAACAGTTGTGTCTCCGGGCCAACCGCCAGCGGAAACAACGCAATGACAATGGCAAAGAACACCAGCGGGTTGGCCAACTCGGCAGGCCGACGAAACAACAGGCGGGCTTCCCTTGCCAATAGCAACGTAAATACTGTGCTCATGCGGCTCGCTGCCCAAGATCGAGCTCCCGGTAACCCAACGGCTTTTCAGCCAGCGTGTGATGGGTGGTCAGCACTACCATCCCGCCGTGCTCGCAATGCTGCGCCAGATGATGCTCGAGCTGCGCGACGCCGTGCTTGTCGAGCGCCGTGAACGGCTCATCGAGAATCCACAGTGGCGGCGGATTCAGATACAGGCGCGCCAGCGCTACTCGCCGTTGCTGGCCTGCCGAAAGGGTATGACAGGATACATCCTCGAATCCCCGCAGGCCGACTTCAGCCAGTGCCTGCCAGATGGCTTCGCGACCCACCGGCTGGTGCAGCGCACAGAGCCAGGCCAGGTTTTCTTCGGCGCTCAACAGGCCTTTGATGCCGGTCGCATGCCCGATCCAGAGCAGGTTGCGAGCCAGCTCGCTACGCTGACTTTCCAGCGGGCGTCCCTTCAGCCTGACCTCGCCGGCTGTCGGCTGCATCAGCCCTGAGAGCAGGCGCAGAAGACTGGTCTTGCCGCTGCCGTTGGGGCCGGAAATCTGCAACATCTCGCCGCCGGCGATGCACAGGTCTAACCTGTCGAACAGCAGGCGCCAATCCCGTTCGCATGAGAGCGCTACTGCTTCGAGAAAGGGGCTGGACACGCTAGAGACACCTCAAGATGGATACGACCGGGCCGTTACAGTGGTGCGGCCTGCCAAGCGGGCGGAATTATACATGGCAACCTTGGGCTCCGAAGGCCCGGCAGCTTAAAGGTTGTAAGCGTATTTGAGTAAAAGATGACCGAGATCAAGAGCACCCAACCCTTGCCCGCAACCGCCCCGCCACGCTCAGCGACGGCCGCGGCAGAATTTGCGCTCAAACTTCTGCAGCCGATGCAGGGGTTGCTCGCGGTCGGGGAAAGTGCCGAGGCTGAAGTGGTCAATATCAAGGAGGCCCTGCAGAATTTTCAGCTCACCCTGCGCCTGACACTCGTCAACGGCCGTCAGGCCACGCTGGAGACCGTCAGCCCCCGATCCGCCACTGCCGGTACCGCACTGATCGTAACAGCCGCTTCAGAGACGCGACTGCTGGCAACCTTGCAGTCGGCCGGCCGACAGCCGATGAACCAGATCGACCTCGGCCAGCTGCCGATCGGCACCCTGATTCAAGGCAAGGTGACCGCGAGTCAGCTGCTCCAGCAGGACGGCCAGACCACATTCAGGACGGTGATCAGCCTGCTGAACTCGCCCCTGGCCGGACAAAAACTGAGCATTGACTCCGCATTCCCGTTGGTGCCGGGCAGCCTGGTCTCCGCAACGGTACAAGGCAACCAATCGCTGGCCCTCGCCCCCCTTAGCGGGCGCCTCGATCAACTGATGCTGGCCCAGCAGTTGTCCGCGCAACATAACCGGCAGGGCTCGATGGAGGGGCTGCTCGGCGCCCTCCAGGCATCTGGCGCGATGCTCCCGGAAGGACTGCGCAGCACGGCCGAACGGTTGCTGGGGCTGATTCCACAGATGCAGCAGCTGGGTGATGCCAAGGCGCTGGCATCCGCTCTAAGCGCTAGCGGTGCGTTCCTCGAAGCGCGCCTGCTGGGCGGTCAGACCGAAGGATTATCCAGTGATCTGAAGGTCGCGCTGCTGCGCCTGATTGCCCAGCTTCCGGGGTTCCCTGGCAGCACGCCGCTGGCAACCGCCCAGGCCGGCGCCAACTTCGGCCAGGCCCTGCCCGCCTTCGCCCGTAATGCGCTGGGCGCATTGGGGCAGTCCAGCGCGAGCCAATTGACCCAGGCCTTCCCGCTGCCGAGCAGGCTGTTACAGGGCCTGGATGGCGAAGCGGATCTGGAAACGATCCTCAAGCTGGCCGCCGCAGCCATTTCACGGCTGCAGACCCATCAGCTGTCCAGCCTTACCCAGACGCAAACCAGTCCGGACGGCACCCAACTCACCACCTGGCAGCTGGAACTGCCCATGCGCGACCAACGCGAGATCGTTCCGCTTCAGATCAAACTGCAACGCGAGCAGAATTCCAACCGCGACCAGCCGGAAAAACCGGAAACGCTTTGGCGAGTGGAATTGGCGTTCGATGTGGCACCTCTCGGGCCGTTGCAGGTTCAGGCACAACTGCTGCAAGGGGCCCTGTCCAGCCAGATATGGGCCGAGCGTGACGGAACGGCGCAACTGATTCGAGCCGAACTCGAGCACTTGCGCCAGCGCTTGACGGCAGCCGGCCTTACTGTCGCCGAGCTGAACTGTCGCCAAGGCACGCCGCCTCAGGGACAGCGCACGTCAATCGATCAATGCTTCGTGGATGAGACAGCATGAGCAATCCACCACGCCAGGCCATTGCCCTGACCTATGATGGCAGCAGCGCGCCAAGCCTGACCGCCAAGGGCGACGACGAACTGGCAGAGGCTATTCTGGCCATTGCCCGCGAGCACGAAGTGCCCATCTATGAGAATGCCGAGCTGGTCAGGTTGCTGGCACGGCTGGAACTGGGCGATGCCGTCCCCGAAGCGCTATACCGGACCATTGCTGAGATCATCGCTTTCGCCTGGTACCTGAAGGGGAAGTTTCCGCCTGGCTTTGGCGATCCGCCTTCAACCCCACCTCAGCCGGTGCTCAGTGCGCCTGAGCATTGAGCGTAGCGGCGCCGGGAATCTCGCCCTTGCTCAACGGCAGATCTTCCAGCATCCAGGCAAAGTAACCCTGCCGGAAATAGAAGACTTGCTGATAACCCCAATCCACCGCCAAGCGAGCCGCCTCGGCCCCGCTCGGGCAGACCTCGCTGTCGCAATAGATCACCAGCGGCACATTGCGCGGCCACTCGGTCAACGCAAGCCCGGTGAAACCGCGCGCCAGGTCCAGATGCAACGCACCTGCGATGTGCCCCCAGGCCCATTCGCGGCTGGGTCTGACGTCAATGAATACTGCGCCGAGGTCATACAGGCGCTTGGCCTGATAGGTATTGACGGTCATCGCGCCGGGAACTTCGAGGGGTGCTTCATCAGCCAAGCCCCCCAACGGGCCGAGCAGTAGGCAGCACAAAGCGAGCATGCGCACCATCACATCCTCCTCGACAGAGCGAAGAACAAGCCGGCGCCGGAAACGGTGCAGGTCTTGTCTTTCATTGGAGGAAAACTGGCGCCTATCGTTCCCCGATGAGACGCTGGCTGCGTGGAGCGTGGCCTGAAAAGCGGATTGGATCAGCGCTGGGGATCGCGCCGCGCCTGATGCATCTTGCTCATCAGTTCGGCTTCGGACTGCGAGAGGCCGCACGACTGGGTCAGATCGTCGACGCTGGCCCCCATACCAACCAACTTGGCAGCCTGGGAGAAGGTGAAATTGGTTGGGTCTCGCTGTTCCAGCTGGGCGATGCGATCTGACAGTGGCATCACCAGCCGCGACAATTCATGCAACTGGTCGCCCATACGCACATTGCCGTCGAGAAAGGTATCCAGACGGCTGTCGATTTCCTTGATGCGCCGGTCTCGGACCGCATCACGCTTGGCCTGCTGTTCGGCCTGCAGACGCTGACGCCTTAGCAGCCAGAGGCACAGCCCCAGCAACACGAGACAGCAGAGCGCCAGCGCAACGACCGACGCGACCAGCGAGCTAATCATGCGTCAGATGTTCTCAAGGTCTGCCCATTCCTCTTCGCTCATCATCTTCTCGAGTTCGACAAGGATCAGCAGCTCACCGTTCTTGTTGCATACGCCCTGGATGAACTTGGCTGATTCATCGTTACCGACATTCGGCGCGGTTTCGATCTCGGACTGACGAAGATAGACCACCTCGGCGACGCTATCGACCAGAATGCCTACGACTTGGCGATCGGCTTCGATGATGACGATGCGGGTACTGTCCGAAACCGCGGCGGTATCCAGGCCAAAACGCTGACGGGTGTCGATCACGGTCACCACGTTTCCGCGCAGGTTGATGATGCCCAGCACATAACTGGGCGCACCAGGTACCGGCGCGATCTCGGTGTAACGCAACACTTCCTGCACCTGCATTACATTGATGCCGTAGGTCTCGTTGTCCAGACGAAAGGTTACCCATTGCAGGACCGGATCGTCGGACCCTTGCGCGGATGTCATTTTCATAGTCCCACACCTCTCAAAATACCGCTTGGCGGCCGATTCTATCCGTACATAGGCACTCGGTGTGCCCGCTTATTTTCATTCAGGAAGGAATGCCCTTCAGATGGCGGGTGCCACCACTGGCAATGAGTTCCGCGAGCGCGCTCACGTCCAGTAGCGCGCACATGTGATCGATAACCGTGCCGGCCAGCCAAGGACGCTGATTGCGCTGGGAGCGCCATTTGACCTCGCGCGGGTCCAAGCGGATCGAACGGCTCACATGGTGTACCGCCAAGCCCCACTCATAACCCTGCACGGAAATCACGTACTGGAGGCCTTCACGGAAATCTTCGCGATAGCGGTCGCCCATGACCCAGCGGGCCGTATCCAGCACCTTCAGATTGCCGGCCTGGCAAGGCAGGATACCGAGAAACCATTCTGGCTGACCGAACAGTGGCGTCAGCTCTTCACCAGCCAGCGAGTAGATTGCCCCCAGACTCACCAGCGGAACAGCCAACGTCAAACCAGCCACATCGAACAGTAGACACTCGAAGGGAGCCTCACCCCATTCGGGCTGGCTCCGCTCCTGGGGCGCTGGAAGCCCCACCGGCTTGATCGCTGCTTCAAACTCGACAACGGGCTCGACCTTTACGGACTGGAGCGCTACCGGTAGCGACTCGACCATTATCGTCGGCTGTACGGGCTCACGTTGCGGCACCGCCAATGGCTGGGCGTCACGCAGGCGCTCTTCAAGCACGGCTGCCTGGAATTCGTCCTGGCTGACCGAATCCACCGCCAGTTCGATAGCTGCATCCTGCAACAACGCGTCAAGATAAGACTGCAGTGCCTGCTGGGAGCGGGTTTCGGTAAGAACGGTACGACTCATGCCAACCACTCGTAATCAACAACTGACAAGGCTATCGGCCGTGAATGGCGCGAACTTGAGCTGCAAAGGCATGCACAGTTCATCTCAGGCCACCTGCCCTGACGCTTGCAATTGCAGGAGATGCTTGAGCAAGGATCGATACGCCAGCACCGCACGGCTGCCCGAATCATGCTGCGAGGGCGTGACGCCTGCCAGGCTCGCGTCGCGCAGGCGAGTATCGATGGGGATGAAGGCTTGCCAGAGAGTGTCCTGATAACCATTGCGCAGCACTTTGAGGGTATTCATCGACGCCTGGGTGCGGCGGTCGAATAGTGTGGGCACTATGGTGTAAGGCAGCGCCTGCTTACGCGAACGGTTGATCATGCCTAGCGTGCTTACCATGCGCTCCAGCCCCTTGAGAGCAAGGAATTCGGTCTGCACCGGAATGATCAGGTGCTGGCTGGCCGCCAGCGCGTTGACCATCAGGACACCCAGAAGCGGCGGGCTGTCGATGATCGCGTAATCAAAGTCCTGCCACAGCTGCGAAAGGCTCTTGGCAACCACCAGCCCAAGACCATTCTGACCCGGGGACTGGCGCTCCAATGTTGCGAGCACGGTGCTCGAAGGCAACAACGAGATGCGCTCGTGGCTGGTGGGCAGCAGCAATTGCCAAGGTAAACCTTCTGGTACGCTGCCCTGATGCTGGAACAGATCAAACACGCTGTGATCGAGGTTGTCTGGATCGTGCCCGAAGTAACTGGTCATTGACCCATGGGGATCAAGGTCCAGCACCACGACTCGCTTGCCTGAATCGGCCAGCAGTCCGGCAAGGGCGATCGATGTCGTGGTCTTGCCCACTCCACCTTTTTGATTGGCTACAGCCCAGACTCTCATACGCGTTCCATCCGGCTACGGACCAGACCATGATTGTCGCGCCGGTTGGCGACGACAGGGATTTGACGACGCCGCATGCACGGCCTGTTGGGCGCAATCATCTGCACTTTGCATGCCACGGCTATTGGGACGAGCCAGCGACGTCTGCCTTACGAGCGGCTATGCCCGCATCGTTGCCGCGAACGTCAAGATGGCGGGAAATCACCAGAATCACTCGACGGTTGCGTGCGCGGCCCGTTTCGGTCGAATTGTCGGCAACTGGCTGGAACTCTCCGTAACCCACGGCAGCCATTCGTCGCGGGTCGACGCCATCAGCGGCGAGCATGCGAACCACGCTGCCGGCACGCGCCGCGGAAAGCTCCCAGTTGGTAGGATATTTATCGGTACTGATGGGACGGTTATCGGTGAAACCCTCAACCCGGATCGGGTTATCGAAAGGCGCCAGAATCTCGGCGACCCTTTCCAGCAAGCCGAAGGCGCTGTCGTTGGGCAGTGCATCCCCGCTGGGGAAAAGCAGGCTCGAGCTCAACTCGATTTCCACCCACAGCTCGTTGCCGCGCACGGTGAGCTGGTTCGAACCGATCAGGTCGGCAAAGGCTTCACGCATGCTCTGCATGATGCTTTCCAACGGGTCTTCGAGCTGTGGCGAGTAGCTGTCCACCGGCTCGTCGACCTGCGATACCGTCGGTAGCGTGGTACGCGGTCGCTCCTCACCGATGGGAATCGGTTTGACCGCACGATCAGGCTGATTGAAGACCCCAACCAGAGACTCGGAAAGGATCTTGTACTTGCCCTCATTGAGCGAGGAGATCGAATACATGACCACGAAGAACGCGAACAGCAGGGTGATGAAATCCGCGTAGGAGACCAGCCAGCGGTCATTGTTTTCCGGCTCTTCCGGGCGTCTGCGACGAGCCACGATCTACTCCATGAACCCTTGCAGTTTCATTTCGATCGAGCGCGGGTTCTCCCCTTCGGCAATCGACAGCACGCCTTCGAGCAGCATTTCCCGGTAGGTCGTCTGCGTATGCACGATGTTCTTGAGCTTTTGCCCGATGGGCAGCACCAGCAGGTTGGCGAAGCCAACCCCATAGATGGTGGCGACAAAGGCCACGGCGATACCACCGCCGAGCTGGCTGGGGTCAGCAAGATTGCCCATCACGTGGATCAGTCCCATGACCGCGCCGATGATGCCAATAGTGGGCGAATAGCCACCCATGCTTTCGAATACCTTCGCAGCGCGCAGATCGCGGTTTTCCTGGGTGTACATATCCACTTCCAGGATGCTGCGAATCACCTCCGGCTCGGCGCCATCCACGAGCAGCTGCAGTCCCTTGCGTGCATAAGGATCACGCTCGGTTTCAGCGACAGGTTCGAGGCCCAGCAATCCTTCCTTGCGCGCCGTGTTGCTCCACGAACTGACCTGGCTGATCCCGCGCCCCAGATCGATACGCGGCGGGAAGAGAATCCAGCCTAAGATCGACATGGCCCGCATGAACACCGCGATGGGTGTTTGCAGCAACACGGCGCCCAGCGTGCCGCCCAGCACGATCAGCGCCGCCGGGCCGTTAAGCAAGGCGGAGATATGCCCGCCCTCGAGAAAGTTGCCGCCGACGATCGCCACGAACGCCAGGACCAGGCCGATCAGGCTGAGTACATCCATCAGATACAGGCCTCGCTCAGATGGCGGCCGATGTCGTCGAGTGAGTACACGGCATCGGTGAGGTTTGCCTTGACCACCGCCATGGGCATTCCATAGATCACGCAGCTGGCTTCGTCCTGGGCCCAGACCTGGCTGCCGCTCTGTTTGAGCATGCGCGCGCCTTCACGGCCGTCGGCCCCCATACCGGTAAGTACCACCGCCAATACCTTGTCTTGGAAGGCCTTGGCCGCTGAACCGAAGGTCACATCCACGCAGGGGCGGTAGTTCAGGCGCTCGTCGCCTGGCAGGATGCGCACCTGCCCACGTCCGTCCACCATCATCTGCTTGCCCCCTGGGGCCAGTAGCGCAAGGCCCGGACGCAACACGTCACCATCTTCGGCTTCCTTGACTCGAATCTGGCAAAGCTTGTCCAGCCGCTCGGCGAACGCTTTGGTGAACGCAGCCGGCATATGCTGAACCAACAGGATTGGAGCCGGAAAGCTGGCCGGCAGCTGCGTCAACACCCGCTGCAATGCGACCGGGCCACCGGTCGAGGTGCCGATGGCGACCAGCCGATACGCCTTGCGTTTGGGCGCAGCAATCGGTGCCGGCGAGCCACGGGGACCAGGCGGCGGCGCGACCCGCGCACGGCCTAAGGACGCGGCGGCAGCTGTTGTCGCGGACGGCGCAGGCGTGGCGCCGAGCGGGCTGCCATAGCGGCGATTACTGCGCGATACGGTATGCACCTTCTCGCATAGCAGCTGCTTGACCTTGTCCGGATTGCGTGAAATATCCTCGAAATTCTTCGGCAGATAATCCACTGCCCCGGCGTCGAGCGCATCGAGGGTAACCCGAGCGCCCTCGTGGGTCAGCGAGGAAAACATCAACACCGGCGTCGGGCAACGCTGCATGATCTGCCGCACGGCGGTGATGCCATCCATCATCGGCATCTCGTAATCCATTGTGATTACGTCAGGCTTGAGTGCCAGTGCCTGATCGATCGCCTCGCGACCGTTGATGGCGGTGCCGACCACCTGGATATTGGGATCCGAAGACAGGATTTCCGAAACGCGGCGACGGAAGAAGCCGGAATCGTCCACCACCAAGACCTTGACTGCCATAAAACACTCCTAGCGGCAGCGCTCCCAGGGGAACGCTGCCACTGATCAGAACCGGCGCGCGTAACGCTTGAGCATGCTGGGAACGTCCAGAATAAGGGCGATGCGGCCGTCCCCGGTGATGGTGGCGCCGGAGATGCCGGGAGTGCCTTGCAGCATCTTACCCAGGGGCTTGATGACCACTTCTTCCTGGCCAACCAGCTGATCGACGACAAAACCGATGCTCTGGTTGCCGACGCTGAGGATGACCACGTGCCCCTCACGCTGCTCTTCCCGGACAGCACCAGCGACCAGCCAGCGCTTGAGATAGAACAGTGGAAGTGCCTTGTCACGCACTATCACCACTTCCTGGCCATCGACCACATTGGTGCACGACAGGTCGAGGTGGAAAATCTCGTTGACGTTGACCAGCGGGAAGGCGAATGCCTGATTACCCAGCATGACCATCAGCGTTGGCATGATCGCCAGCGTCAGCGGTACCTTGATCACCACCCGCGAGCCCTGGCCCTTGCTGGAGAAGACGTTAACCGTGCCGTTGAGCTGGGAAATCTTGGTTTTCACCACGTCCATGCCCACACCACGACCCGATACGTCGGAAATCTCGGTCTTGGTCGAGAAGCCGGGGGCAAAAATCAGGTTGTAACACTCCAGGTCGGTCAGTCGTTCGGCGGCATCCCTCTCCAGCATGCCCTTCTCGACCGCCTTGGCGCGCAGCACGTTGGCGTCCATGCCCTTACCGTCGTCACTGATCACCAGGAGAATGTGATCACCCTCCTGCTCAGCCGACAGCACCACCTTGCCGGTACGCGGCTTGCCAGCGGCTTCGCGCTCGTCAGGCATTTCGATGCCATGGTCTACCGCGTTGCGTACCAGGTGGACCAACGGATCGGCCAACGCCTCGACCAGGTTCTTGTCCAGATCCGTCTCTTCGCCGACCAGTTCGAGGTTTATCTCTTTTTTCAGGCTGCGCGCCAGATCGCGAACCAGCCGCGGGAAGCGGCCGAAGACCTTCTTGATCGGCTGCATGCGGGTCTTCATCACCGCGCTTTGCAGATCTGCGGTGACCACGTCGAGGTTGGACACGGCCTTGGCCATGGCCTCATCGCCGCTGTTGGAGCCCAGGCGAACCAGCCGGTTACGCACCAGCACCAGCTCGCCGACCATGTTCATGATGTCATCGAGCCGTGCGGTATCGACGCGAACCGTGGTCTCGGCTTCGCTGGCGACCTTCTCGGTTGCCGGCGCGGCCGCAGCCTTAGCGGGTGCGACCGGCTTGACCGGGGCCCTGGCCGGTTCCGGCTTGGCCGCCCCTACCGGAGCCGCGACTGGCGCCAGCACTTGCGGAAGCTGGGCAGCTTCGGGCTCGAACTTACCTTTGCCATGCAACTGATCAAGCAGCGCTTCGAATTCGTCGTCGGTGATCTCGTCAGCCACGGCTGCGCTCGTCGACACAACGGGCTCGGGCTCGACAATGTCCGCAGGTTCGGCAAACTGACCTTTACCGTGCAGCTGATCAAGCAACGCCTCGAATTCTTCGTCGGTGATCTCGTCACCGCCTGGCGCAGCGATGGGCTGGGCGGCGGCAGCAGGTTCGGTCGACGCTATCGCGAATTGACCCTTGCCATGCAACTGGTCGAGCAGCGCTTCGAACTCATCGTCGGTAATTTCGTCAGCGCCCGTATCGCCTTGCACAACCGGCTCGCGCACAACCTCTGGAGGCTGCTCGACCGCGACGGGCGGCGCCACGGGAGCAGGTACGGGATTTGGCTCGGCCGTTGCGGCAGCCGGTTCGGCCAGACGCGTCAGGGCGGCCAGCAGCTCGGGTGACGCCGGTGTGACCTCGCTACGCTCGCGAACCTGGCTGAACATGGCGTTGACGGCATCGAGTGCCTGCAGCACCACGTCCATTAGCTCGGAGTCGACGCGGCGTTCACCCTTGCGCAGGATGTCGAAGACGTTCTCGGCGATGTGGCAGCATTCGACCAGCTCATGCAGCTGAAGAAAGCCCGCCCCCCCTTTTACCGTGTGAAATCCACGAAAAATCGCGTTGAGCAAGGCGGCGTCGTCGGGGCTGCTCTCCAGCTCCACCAATTGCTCTGACAACAGTTCGAGAATCTCGCCGGCCTCCACCAGGAAGTCCTGAAGGATCTCCTCATCGGCGTCGAAGCTCATATGCACATCCCCTAAAACCCTAGGCTTGAAAGCAGATCGTCGACATCGTCCTGACCGGACACGACGTCCTCACGCATATCGGCATGCATCTGCGGACCTTCACCATTTTTGGCGGATCCGTTCTGTTTTTGCTGTCGCTGTTCGGCAATCAGCTCGTCGCGGTCGTGTTGGATACCGGCCACGCGATCGACCTGTCCAGCCATCAACACCAGGTTGAGCAAGTCTCCTTCCAGCTCGGTAACCAGTCGCGTAACGCGCTTGATGACCTGCCCCGTAAGGTCTTGGTAGTCCTGCGCCAGCATGATCTCGCTGAGGTTCTCAGATAGCTGGGTACCGTCGTTCATCGCCCGCTGGAGAAACTGGTCGAGCCGCCGAACCAGTTCGCGAAACTCATCGACCTTCATCTCGCGGCGCATGAAACGCTGCCAATCGGCGGTAAGACTTTGCGCCTCATAGCAAACGTAGTTGACCAGCGGCGCGGATTCTTCCACCAGGTCCATGGTGCGGTTGGCCGCTTTCTCGGTCATTTCTACGACAAAGGAAAGACGGTCGGTGGCGTCGGTGATCGGCGATGGTTCTCCCCCTGCATTGCAGGTGTCCATCTCCAGTTTGACGATGGCACTGTGCAGCTCGCGCGTGAGCTTGCCAACTTCACGGTACAAACCGCGGTCGCGATCCTGGGTGAACTCGGTGATCAGTTGCGCCGCGTCACCGAAACGCCCCTGCTGGAGGCTTTCGATCAGCTGTGGCGCATGGTCCCGCAGAGTCGCTTCGAACTCTGAGGTCGCCTGCTCTGGTTGCGTCATAGTGCCCTCTCGGCGTTTACATCAGCCGTTGACGCGCTCGAAGATCTTTTCAATCTTGTCTTTGAGCACCTGGGCCGTGAATGGCTTGACCACGTAACCGTTGACGCCTGCCTGAGCCGCTTCGATGATCTGATCGCGCTTGGCTTCAGCGGTGACCATCAGCACCGGCAGGTGCTTGAGACGATCGTCGGCACGCACATGACGCAGCAGATCGATGCCACTCATGCCAGGCATGTTCCAGTCAGTAACCAGAAAATCGAAATTGCCGCTTTTCAGCATTGGCAGCGCGGTAGTGCCGTCGTCCGCCTCGGCAGTGTTGGTGAAGCCCAGATCGCGCAAGAGGTTCTTGATGATCCGTCTCATGGTCGAGAAGTCATCGACGATGAGGATTTTCATGTTCTTGTCCAAGTACACCTCCGTAAATCCGAAAAAATCCCCAGAGCCTGTTCACGATCCATTGCGGGCTTCAAGCGTGAAGCTCGTGACAATCAGCTTTGGATCCCTTGCAAACCGGGCCCTATCGGGCGCGCCATTCTCCCAGACGAGCACGCAAACGCGCGGCACACTGGCTATGTAGCTGGCTGACCCGCGACTCGCTGACTCCCAGCACCTGACCGATTTCCTTCAAGTTCAACTCTTCGTCGTAGTAGAGCGACAGCACGAGCTTTTCGCGTTCGGGCAAATTGCTGATCGCCTCGGCCAGCGCCTGTTGAAAGCGTTCATCTTCAAGATCGCGGAACGGCTCAGGGTGGGCACTAGCCGCATCTTCCTGAAACTCGCCGTGCTCGCCTTCCTGCAACAGGTCGTCGAAGCTGAACAGGCGACTGCCAAGGGTGTCACCCAAGATGCCGTAATACTCATCAAGACTTAGCTTAAGTTCGGCCGCAACTTCCTGATCTTTAGCGTCGCGGCCGGTTTTCGCCTCGATGGCGCGAATCGCCTCGCTGACCATGCGCGAATTGCGGTGCACTGAACGCGGTGCCCAGTCCCCTTTACGCACCTCGTCGAGCATGGCGCCGCGGATGCGAATTCCGGCATAGGTCTCGAAGCTCGCGCCCTTGCCCGCGTCGTATTTTTTTGACGCTTCCAGCAGACCAATCATGCCCGCCTGCATCAGATCATCGACCTGGACGCTACTGGGCAAGCGCCCCAGCAGGTGATAGGCGATTCGCTTGACCAGGGGTGCGTACTGATCGATGAGCTGATACTGGGCGTCCTTAGCCTGAGCTTTGCTGTAATACATGCCTGCTCCAGCCACTGTCATTCCTGGGAGTCTGCGGCCGGCCTGACGAGGCGTTCCACAAAAAATTCAAGATGCCCGCGAGGCGTGGCCGGCAACGGCCAGGTGTCGATCTTCTGCGCGATGGCCTTGAATGCCAGGGCGCACTTTGAACGCGGGTAGGCCTCGTAGACAGCACGCTGCTTCTGCACTGCCTTGCGCACCGTTTCGTCATAGGGCACCGCGCCGACATACTGCAGCGCCACATCGAGGAACCGCTCGGTCACGTTGGTGAGCTTGGCGAACAGGTTCCGGCCCTCCTGCGGCGCGTGGGCCATATTGGCCAGCACACGAAACCGGCTGATGCCATAGTCGCGGTTGAGCAGCTTGATCAGGGCGTAGGCATCGGTAATCGAGGTAGGCTCGTCGGTAACCACCAACAGCACTTCCTGGGCTGCCCGCACGAAACTGATCACGCCATCGCCGATGCCTGCGGCGGTGTCGATGATCAGCACATCGAGATCGTCGCCGATATCGCTGAACGCCTGGATCAGCCCGGAATGCTGCAGCGAAGAAAGCTGCACCATGCTCTGCGACCCCGACGCGGCTGGCACGATGCGTATGCCGCCCGGGCCCTGGATGAGTACGTCGCGCAGATCACATTCCCCAGCGATCACATCGGCCAGGGTTCGCTTGGTATTCAAGCCCAGCAGTACGTCGACGTTGGCCAGCCCCAGATCGGCATCGAGCAACACCACACGGCGTCCCAAATCAGCCAGCGCGAGGGCCAGATTGACCGACACGTTGGTCTTGCCAACGCCACCCTTGCCGCCAGTCACCGCTATTACCTGTACGGGATGAGTACCCATGTTCAACGCCTATCAATACTGGGGCCGCAGGCCCATCGATGCGTTCGAGCCGAACGCCTCCGTTTGGTCTTTTCAACCGCCATCGCCGTTACCCGGCTTGCCGTGAAGGACTGTATAGCCCGGCGAACATGTCAGCCATGGCCTCCTCACTTGGCGCCTCCTCGGCCTGCAAGCTCACTGCACGACTGACCAGCTGGTGACTGCGGGGCAGATGCAGATCGTCCGGAATACGCGGGCCGTCGCCAAGGTAGGCTATCGGCAGATGCTGACTAATCGTTAGCCCCAGAACGTCACCCAAACTACCGGCCTCGTCCAGTTTAGTCAGAATGCAACCTGCCAGGCCGCAACGCCGATAATGGTGCCACGACGCCTTGAGCACCTGGCTCTGGCTGGTAGCCGCCATCACCAGGTAATTCTTCGACTGGATGCCCTTATCCGACAGCGCCTCGAGCTGCATGCGCAGCATCGGATCGCTGGCCGGTAGACCGGCGGTATCGATGAGTACCACGCGCTTGCGCGCAAGCGGCGCCAGCGTCTTGCTCAGCGGCTGACTCGGATCGATCTGAATCACCGGAATGTCGAGAATCCGGCCGAGGGTCTTCAGCTGCTCCTGAGCACCGATGCGATAATTGTCCATGCTGGCCACCGCGATATTCTGCGAGCCGTACTTGAGCACGTAGCGGGCCGCCAGCTTCGCCAGCGTGGTGGTCTTGCCGACACCGGCCATACCTACCAGAGCGATGACGCCACCCTGCTCCAGCGGTTCGACCTTGCTGACCTTGATCGACTGCGCCAAGTGCGCCAGCAGCATCCGCCAGGCCTGGCGCGGCTCGTCGATTGTCGCGACCTTATTCAGTAGGCTGCGCGACTGATCAGCCGGTAGGCCGATACGCTGCAGTTTGCGCCAGAGGCCGGCCTGCTGAGGCCGGCGGCTCTGCTCCTGGCCCCAGGCGATCGAGCCGAGCTGCACCTCGATCAACTCACGCAAACCGTGTAATTCGCTGTACATGGCTTCGAAGGCGCGCGCGTCCGGCGCGACGGCAGTTGCGCCCTGCTCCGGCAAGGTAATGCCGGCAGCAGGCTTTTCATCGCGCAGCTGGCGGTTCTTTGCCGCCTCTGCGGCAACCGGCTGGCTCAGCTCGGCGTGGGCGGTTGCGACGCGTGCCTGGGTCTTGCGCAGCTCGGCCTCCAGGGCCGGATTGGCGCGGTGAGGCGTGGCGGACTCCATCGGGTAGTCAAGCACTGCGGTCAGCTCGACGCCGCCAGCTACCCGGCGATTACCGACTATGGCGGCATCCGCGCCCAACTCGTCACGCACCATTTTCATGGCGATCCGCATGTCGGCAGCGAAGAAACGTTTGACCTGCATGGCCTGCACCCTCGGTTAATTCTGACCCACCGTCGCAACGATGGTGACCTGCTTGTTATCCGGTATTTCCTGATAAGCCAGCACATGGATGTTCGGCACCGATAGGCGGGCGAATCTCGACAACATCGCCCGAACCGGACCCGCTACCAGCAAAATGGCTGGCTTCCCTAACATTTCCTGCCGCTGAGCCGCATCTACCAGAGAACGCTGTAGCTTCTCGGCCATCCCAGGCTCCAGCAAAATGCCATCTTCGGAGCCCTGACCAGCCTTCTGCAGACTATTGAGCAATATCTGTTCCAACCTGGGTTCCAGCGTGATGACAGGGAGCTGCGGCTCTAGTCCCACAACGTTCTGCACGATTGCGCGCGAAAGCGCCACGCGCACCGCCGCCACCATCGCGGCGGGATCTTGACTCTTGCCAGCGATATTCGCGATGGCCTCGGCGATGGTACGGATGTCCCGCACAGGCACCTGTTCCTGCAGGAGCGCTTGCAACACCTTGAGCAGAGTGGACAGGGAAATCATGCCCGGCACCAGCTCCTCGGCCAACTTGGGCGAGCTTTTCGCCAGCAGTTGCATCAGCTGCTGAACTTCCTCGTGACCGAGCAACTCATGGGCATGCTTGTACAGCACCTGATTCAGATGGGTGGCGATCACGGTACTGGCATCGACCACCGTGTAGCCTAGCGATTGCGCCTGCTCGCGCTGGCTTACTTCGATCCAGACCGCTTCCAGGCCAAACGCAGGGTCCTTGGCGGCAATTCCATTGAGTGGTCCGAAAACCTGCCCGGGATTGATCGCCAGCTCGCGGTCCGGATAAACCTCCGCCTCGGCCAGACTCACCCCCATAAGCGTCAGCCGATAGGCGTTGGGTAACAGGTCGAGGTTGTCGCGGATATGCACCGAGGGCATCAGGAAGCCCAGATCCTGCGAAAGCTTCTTGCGTACGCCCTTGATCCGGGCCAACAGCTGCCCACCCTGGTTGCGATCCACCAGCGGGATCAAGCGGTAGCCGACTTCCAGGCCGACCATATCCACCGGCGTCACATCATCCCAGCCAAGCTCCTTGGTTTCCGCGGCGCGCTGAGCTGGCAACAGCTCCTGCTGTTTCTGCACTTCCTGCTCGGCCTGTTGCTTGACCTGTTTCTGCTTGTGCCAGATCCAGTACGCCCCCGCCGCTGCCACCGCGCCCAACCCGAGGAACGACATATGCGGCATGCCGGGCACAAGGCCCATGGCGATCATGATGGCCGCAGACACGGCCAGCGCCTTCGGCGAGGCGAACATCTGCCGGTTGACCTGTTGCCCCATGTCTTCCGAGCTGGTAACGCGGGTCACCATGATTGCCGCTGCGGTGGAAAGCAGTAACGACGGGATCTGCGCCACCAGACCATCACCGATGGTCAGCAGCGCATAGACTTTCCCTGCGTCGGAGAAGCTCAGACCATGCTGGACCATACCGATTCCAACGCCCCCGATCAGGTTGATGAACAGGATCAGCAGGCCGGCGATGGCATCACCACGGACGAACTTGCTGGCGCCGTCCATCGAGCCGTAGAAGTCCGCTTCGGAAGCGACTTCCACACGACGCTGCTTCGCCTCGGCCTGATCGATCAGACCTGAGTTGAGGTCGGCATCGATAGCCATCTGCTTGCCCGGCATGGCATCCAACGTAAAGCGCGCAGAAACCTCGGAGATGCGACCGGCGCCTTTGGTGACCACCACGAAGTTGATGATCATCAGGATCGCAAATACCACGATACCGACCACGTAGTTGCCACCGATCACCACGTTGCCGAAGGCTTCGATTACATGGCCTGCCGCAGAACCGCCTTCATGCCCATGAATCAACACCACCCGGGTAGATGCGACATTCAGCGCCAGCCGCATCAGCGTGGCGACCAGCAGAATGGTCGGGAATACCGCGAAATCCAGCGGACGCAACGCATAGACGCTGACCAGCAGCACGACGATGGACAGCGCGATATTGAAGGTGAACAGCACGTCCAGCAGGAACGGCGGCACCGGCAGCATCATCATGCCCAGCATCACCAGCAGCAGCAGCGGCACACCCAGGTTGCCGCGGCCGGCGCTGGTCAGGCCATTGCGCATATTGAGGAGTTGCGTGCGATCCAACGTGGCCCCCGGTGATACAGAACGGATTCTTGACGCGAATTGCGTGTCTGCGGGCTATAGCAAGAAGGGGTCCAACTTTCCGGGGGTCGAATACTGGTCGCCGCTCTGGCTTGCGGACGGGAGCGACTTACGCCTTACGCGGCGCAGCCGAACGCACCGCAAACCCAGCAGTCAGATTAAAACCCAGCGGCACGTTGCTGCCGCTTTCCGCACAGGAGCTTCGACATGAAACAGTGGATCATCGGCGCGCTGGCCGGCTGCACCGCCCTCGCAGTCCAGGCCGAAACGCTGACCGTGGAGGTTAATGCCGTTACCCCCCAGGGGACCGGTGAATCGGTAGGCAATGTGAAAATCGAGACCAGTGAATATGGACTGGTGTTTCGCCCTGAACTGTCGGGACTGCAACCTGGCGCCCACGGCTTTCACCTTCATGCCAAGGGCAGTTGCGAGCCGGCCGAAGTCGATGGCAAGCCTACCGCCGCAGGCGCTGCGGCTGGCCACTGGGACCCGAAGAACAGCGGCAAGCACGGCGAACCCTGGGGCGAGGGACACATGGGTGACCTGCCGGCACTGCTCGTCGACGCCGACGGCAAGGCCAGCCAGCCGGTATTGGCTCCGCGGTTGAAAAGCCTCGGCGACATCAATGGCCTGGCGCTGATGGTTCACCAGGGCGGCGACAACCACGCTGATCATCCGCAGCCACTGGGCGGGGGCGGTGCGCGGGTGGCTTGTGGGGTAATCCAGTAAGAAAGCAGCGCTCAGGTTACGGAGCGAAGGACACAGCTACCGCGCCACGATTCAGCCCCGCTACCTGCGATGCTTCTTTCGGCCGCTGTTACCGTCATTCATCCCGGCGCAAGTCCGGCGGAATAGGCAAGTTGCTCAGAGGGTCCGGGCGCTTGCCTCTGCCGGCCTGGTACTGGCGCAGCTGATAGACGTATGCGAGTACCTGCGCCACAGCCAGATAAAGCCCTGCCGGAATTTCCTGTTCCAGCTCGGTCGAGTAGTACACCGCTCGGGCAAGTGCTGGCGACTCGAGCACCATCACCTTGTGCTCCTGGGCGATCTCGCGAATTTTCAACGCCAGGAAATCACCACCCTTGGCGACCAGCATCGGCGCCCCGCCCTTTTCAGCGTCGTATTTCAACGCCACGGCAAAGTGCGTCGGGTTGGTGATGACCACGTCGGCGTCCGGCACGGCCTGCATCATGCGTCGCTCGGCCATTTCACGCTGTAGCTGGCGAATCCTGGATTTGACCTCGGGCTTGCCTTCGCTGTCCTTGTATTCGTCCCTGACTTCCTGCTTGGTCATCATCAGCTTCTGCTTGTTGTCCCAGAGCTGGAACGGCACATCCACTGCCGCGATCAGGATCAGACCACAGGCCATCCACAGCGCACACCAACCGACGACTTCGACGCTATGGGCGATGGCCAGCTCCAGGGGCTGCTTGGCGATCGACAACAGATCGTCTTGGTAGGCCGAGAGCACAAGCAACCCCACCGCCAGGACCACCAGAAACTTGCCCAGCGCCTTGAGCAGCTCGACCAGCGCCTTGGCCGAAAACATCCGTTTGAGCCCGGCCCCAGGATTCATCCGACTGACTTTGGGCGCCATTGCCTTGGCCGAGAACAGCCAGCCGCCGAGCGAAATGGGGCCGATGATGGAAACGATCAGCAGCACGATCAGCAGCGGCATGATCGCCTCCAGCGCGATCATGCCGCTCTTCATCAGCAAGGTGACCATGCTGCTCTCACTGAGCAGCGTCGCGCGATCGAGCTCGAAATTGCCGCGCATCATCGCCATCAGGCTCTGCGCCAGCTCCGCGCCGGAAGCCAGCAGTCCGCCGATGCCACCCAGTGTCACCGCCACGGTGTTCAGCTCGCGTGAGCGCGCGAGCTGGCCTTTCTCGCGAGATTCGCGGCGGCGTTTGTCCGTGGGTTCTTCGCTTTTATCGGCGCCACTTTCGCTCTCAGCCACGCGTGACCTCCCGCAAAGCGCTCATCAACGTAGCCCGATCAATTCGCGCAGCATGCCCAGTGCCTCGCTGACGAATACCTGGTATTGGGCGAGGATATCCGCCATACCGAGCCACACCACCACCAGACCCAGCACCAGCGTCAGCGGAAAACCGATGGAAAAGATATTTAGCTGCGGCGCGGCGCGGGTCATCAGGCCGAACCCCAGGTTCACCACGAGCAGCGCGGTGATTGCCGGCAGCACCAGCAGCAGACCGGCGCCGAGCACCCATCCGAGCTTGCCGGCAATCTCCCAGTAATGATTGGTGCTCAACCCCCCGCCGACGGGCAGGGTGACGAAGCTCTCGGTGAGTATTTCCAGTACCACCAGATGGCCGTTCATGGCCAGAAACAGCAGGATCACCAGCAGGTTGAAGAACTGGCCGAGCACCGGCACCGACACACCGTTGGCCGGGTCGACCATCGAGGCGAAACCCAGGCCCATCTGCATCGCCAGCATCTGGCCTGAGACAATGAACAGCTGAAAAAACAACTGCAACACGAAGCCCAGCATCACGCCGATGAGGATCTGCTCGGCAATCAGCAGCAACGCCTGCAGGCTCAATGCGTCGATCGCCGGCACAGGCGGCAAGGCCGGTACCAGCACCACCGAGATGGCCACTGCCAGGTAGAGCCGTATGCGCATCGGTATCAGTTGCGAGCCGATGATCGGCATGCTCATCAGCAGCGCGGCCACGCGGAACAAGGGCAGCAGAAACTGCGCGACCCAGCCGCCGATCTGCGCGTTGGTGAGCTCGAGCATCAGCCGATGATCAAGGGAATGTTCTGGATCAGGTTCTGGCTGTATTCCATCAGCTCGCGCACTAGCCAGGGCCCCGCCCAGATCAACGTCAACAGCATCACCAGCAGGCGCGGCAAAAAGCTCAGCGTCTGCTCGTTGATCTGCGTTGCCGCCTGGAACATCGCCACCACCAAGCCGACCAGCAGGCTGGGAACCACCAGCACGCCGACGATGGTAGCGGTCAACCACAGGCCCCCGCGAAACAGATCAACCGCGACTTCTGGCGTCATCTCGCGTCTCCTACAGGGTGCCGAAGCTGCCGGCAAGCGTACCGATGATCAGCCCCCATCCATCGATCAGAACGAACAGCATGATCTTGAAGGGCAGCGAAATGATCAGTGGCGAGAGCATCATCATGCCCATCGCCATCAGCACGCTGGCCACCACCATGTCGATGATCAGGAATGGAATGAAGATCATGAAGCCTATCTGAAACGCCGTCTTCAGCTCGGAGGTGACGAACGCCGGAACCAGGATGGTCAACGGCACGGCCTCGGGCGACTGCAGGTCCGTGCGCCTGGACAGCCGCACGAAGAGTTCGAGATCGCTTTCACGTGTCTGCGCCAACATGAAGTTCTTCAGCGGCACCTCGGCACGGGCGATCGCCTGCTGCGCCGGCAGTTGCTGATTGAGGTAGGGCTGTACGGCATCACGGTTAATCTGTTCGAAGACCGGCGCCATGATGAACAGCGTCAGGAAGATGGTCAGCCCGACCAGGATCTGATTCGACGGAGTCTGCTGCAGACCCAGCGCCTGACGCAGAATGGAAAAGACGATGATGATCCGCGTGAAGCTGGTCATCAGCATGACGAACGCCGGGATGAAGCTCAGCGCCGTCATGATCAGCAGAATCTGCAGGCTGACCGAATACTCCTGCTGGCCCTCGGCATCGGTACTCAGCGTGATGGCCGGGATCGACAACGGGTTATTACCCTGACTGATCAAGGCGCCGACATCCTGTGCCAGAGCGAACGGCGCGACCAACGCCAGTACAGCCACCAACAACAGTCGAAGCATCAGTGCTTGTCCTTCTGATCCTTGCCCAGCAGCTCCATCAGTCGCTGGGCAAACTCCGGAGTGGCCACTTGCGCGTCCGGCAGATGCACCGGCTCCTTGAGCACGTGCAGCGGTGTGATGCGCCCCGCGCTCAGGCCGAGCAGAATCTGCTCGCTGCCCACCTGCACCAGCACCAGACGGTCACGCGTGCCCAAGGCCTGGGTGGAAATGATCTTGATCACCTGCGCGCCGCGCGGGTTGAGCTGCTGCACGCGACGCAACAGCCAGGCCAGCAGGAATATCAATCCGATGACCAGCAACAGGCCGATCAGCAATTTGCTCAGCTGAGCGCCCAGGCCGGCGCTGCTCATGCTGGCCGTAGGCTCGGCAGCCATGGCCGGCAGAACGAGCAAGGAGGCAAGGAGAGCGAGAATACGCATCTCAGCGCAGCTTCTTGATGCGTTCACTCGGACTGATCACATCGGTCAGCCGAATTCCGAACTTCTCGTTGACCACAACCACTTCGCCGTGGGCGATCAGAGTGCCGTTGACCAGCACGTCCAGCGGCTCGCCAGCGAGGCGATCAAGCTCCACCACCGATCCTTGGTTGAGCTGCAGCAGGTTGCGAATACTGATCTCGGTGCTACCCACCTCCATGGAGATGGACACGGGAATATCGAGAATCACATCCAGATTGGGCCCCTCAAGCCCGGTGGGCGGCGCACTGACTTTCGGCGCGGCGCCGAATTCTTCCAGCGGCGCTCGCGGTGCCGCAGGCGCAACGGGCGCAACCCCTTGGGTCAACAGCGCATCGATATCGTCCTGACTGGCATCACCGGCTTCGGCCAGCGCTGCTGCCCATTCGTCCGCGAGCGCCTGCGCTTCCGGAGACGAGTTTTCGTTTTCGTTTGCCATCGCTAATCCTCGACGGGCTGGTAATTGGAAAAGGTATGAATCACCGCGGGCGCGCCACGGGCTCCGTCACCTGCAACGCCAGATTGCCCTTGTGCGCACCCAGCTTGACCTTGAAGGCCGGCATACCATTGGCGCGCATGATCATGTCTTCGGGCATTTCCACCGGAATGATGTCTCCCGGCTGCATGTTGAGAATGTCGCGCAGCTTCAACTGACGGCGTACCACCGTCGCGCTCAGCGGCACACTGACATCGAGGATGTCTTCGCGCAGGGCCTTGACCCAACGCTCGTCCTGATCGCTGACATCGGACTGGAAGCCGGCATCGAGCATCTCGCGGATCGGCTCGATCATCGAGTAAGGCATGGCGATATGAAGATCACCGCCGCCGCTGTCCAGCTCGATGTGGAAGGTCGAAACCACCACCACTTCGCTGGGGCTGACGATATTGGCCAGCGCCGGATTGACCTCCGAATGCACATATTCGAAGTTCACCTCCAGAATCGCCTGCCAAGCCTCCTTGAGATCATTGAACGCCTGGTCGAGCACCATGCGCACCACCCGCAATTCGGTGGGGGTGAACTCGCGGCCTTCGATCTTGGCATGACGGCCATCGCCGCCGAAGAAGTTGTCCACCAGCTTGAACACCAGCTTGGCGTCGAGGATGAACAGCGACGTACCGCGCAAGGGTTTGATCTTCACCAGATTCAAACTTGTGGGCACGTACAGCGAATGGATGTACTCCCCGAACTTCATCACCTGTACGCCGCCAACCGAAACGTCCGCCGAACGGCGCAACAGGTTGAACATGCTGATGCGTGTGTAACGTGCGAAGCGCTCGTTGACCATCTCCAGCGTGGGCATGCGCCCGCGCACGATCCGATCCTGGCTGGTCAGGTCATAGCTTTTGATGCCGCCCGGCTCGGAATCGCTTTCGGTGTCGACCAGGCCGTCGTCGACCCCATGCAGGAGCGCGTCGATCTCGTCTTGCGAGAGCAGATCTTGAACAGCCATCCGCGGCGCCCTCTATTGCAGTACGAAATTGGTGAACAGCACTTGCTCGATGGCAAGCTTGCCGATTTCTTTCCTGGCCAGTTCCTGGACGCTGGCCGTGGCCTGCTGCCTCAGCATCTCCTGGCCGACCGGTGTGGCGATGGCAGCGAAGTCCTGGCTGGAAAACAGCATGACCAGTTGATTGCGCAACAACGGCATGTGCTCCTTGAGCCCGTCCAAGGCGGCCTGATCACGTGACATCAGGGCGACACTGACCTGCATGTAACGCTGGCGACCACCGTTATTGCTGAAGTTGACGACGAACGCCGGCGCCAGAACCTCGTATATCGCCGGCAGCTTGCCGGTTATGGCCAGCTCGGGCGCTTGCGCCTGGCTCTGCTGCTGATCCTCGCCGGAATTGTCCTTGCTCATGAAGTACAACGTGCTGGCGACTGATAATCCCACGGCCAACAGCAGGCCCAGGACGATGGCTATGATCAGCTTGATCTTGCCGCTGCCTGAAGGCTCGACGCCAGGAACCGATGCATCCGGGGGACCTTGTTTCTTAGCCATGCCAAATATCCGTCATCACGCGTGATTCCACTCTGTTTCAAGGAGTTACGAGCAACTGCTGTGCCAAAAGTATCAATCAGGGAGTATCAGCGGTAAACGGCTGCCGGTAAGACGGCTCGCTTGGCTGGGGCGTACCGCGGGGAGTATGACGAAAGCCAACCTCGCGGGTGCATCTTTTCACCTTGAGGTGATGTCGCGCCGAACCCGCTCCATCAGGCATAGAAGTCCACGAGACCTCGATCACCCGAGCTGCGATTGCTGGCAACTTCCGTCACCCCGCCGCTCTCAGCTTCTGCCACATCGCTATCGGCGCCGCCACGCCTGCCACGCGATTCGCCGTCGCCATCTCCCTGCCAGCCTCGCGCCAGCGATTGGTCGGAAACATTGACGTCCATGGTCATGCCTTGCTGGGCAAACATGTCTCGCAGGCGCTGCATCTGCCCTTCCAGTGCGTCACGCACGCCGGCGTGCGGGCTGAGGAAGGTCACCAGGGCCTGGTCCTTGGTCATGTCGATGCGCACCTCCATACGCCCCAACTCGGCTGGGTCAAGCTGGATCTCGGCGGACTTGAGGTTCTGGCTGGACAACCACATCACTCGGTCCACTACCGCCTCGCTCCAACCGGACTGCTGCATCTGTACCGGCTGCCCTGGCACCAGCGTGGGCCGCTGCGGTTGCTGCACCTGCTGAGCGATGGCCTGCGTAAGCGGGTTGAGCCGATTGACTGAGAGATCGTTGTTGGTCGGTCGGGTTTCGGCGGACGCATCGACTTCATCCCCTCCGATCGCAGCCAGTTCGAGCTCCGATTCATCGCCGGCCTCGGTCGAATCACTGGCGGCTTGCAACATGTTGACGAAGCGTTCGTTACCTTTGGCCGTGAACTGCGCGGCATCGCTTGCCACAGGCTGGGTTTGCAGCGAAGCCTTCTGAGCCGCGAGAAACTCCTCTTCAGGCAAGACTTCTCCTTCGGCAGGCGGCTGCTGAACTTGCAGGCCGACCAGGAGCTCGCTTCCAACAGCTTCAGGATTCATCTCGCTGGCTGGCACCTCGGCAGCCTGGGCCTGCACGCCCATGCCAAACAACAGCAGCGGATCCAGCTCGGCACCGGCCATCCCTGCTGCTTCGGGTGAGCCCCCAACAGATTGTGTAGGCTCCGGAGGCAAGTCGTTGCCGCCTTCGGCAACTCCAGGCTTCTCGGCCATCTCGGCTCCGGCAGTTTCCTGACTGTCTGTTTCGCTTACCGGCTTGTCACGCGCCGGCCTGGTGGACGATTCGGCGCGCTCCACTGGCCTCCCCTGGCGCTCCCTGGCATACATCTCGGCGAACCGGGAAGCCTCATGGGAACTAGCTTGTAACGAAGAATCGGCCTTCGCGCCCGAACCTTTGCCGCGGGTCTCGGGCGTCTTGATGTTAAGCAACAGGTCGGGGGAAACAGCCATGATTCTTCCGCTCTAAAAGATGACGTAAAGGTACCCGAGCAAGTTTCAAGCCAGATCGTGCCCTACCGGTCAGAGAAGGACGAACCGCCGAAGCGCTGGAGTTCGGCCCGATAGAGCGTGCGCGCAACAGCGAACTCACGCTCGATGCATTCGATCAGCGCCGCGCCGCCCTCCAGCGCTTCGCCACCGGCAAGCTCTTCCAAGTGGCGACAAAGATCCGCCAGCACCATCGCACCCATACTGCTGCAGCTCCCCTTGAAGCTGTGCGCCGCCTGGCGCAACGGTTCGGCCCGGCCGGCATCCCAGGCGTCATGCAGCGCGCGCAAGCGTTCTTCGCTGTCGTTAAGGAAGGCATCCAGCAGCATCGGATATTCGCCCTCCATCACCTCCTGCAAAGTGGCCAACACATTCTTGTCCAGGCGAGGATCGGACATACCAGCACTCTCATTTCGGAACGCGGCGAATTATGCATCAGCCAATCGGCTGGTACCCGGACGGCAGCGCCATGTGAACCCAGTTCAGTCCTGTTTTGGCCGGCCCGCCAGGCGCTGCGAAAATTCGTCGAGCAGCTTCTGCTCCCGCTTGTCGGCAGCCACCCGCGCCTCCTGCAGATAGCGCTCTACCAGCTTGGACAAGCCTTCCAGACGAGCCCGGCGCTGTTGCCATTGCTCGCGCAGCTTGCTCAGATTGCCATAGTGCCAGTCAACGCTGCGCTGCTGCTGGCCGATGGCCGATTCGAGTTGCGAGAGAAAGCGTTGGTAGTTCATCAGCCATTGGCCGCTCACACCCTGACTGCCTTGGGTCATCCACTGCTGCTGGTAATCGTTGAAATACTGCCGCAGCTCGCCCAGCTTGGCTTCCGCCTGAGCCAGTTGCTGCTGGCCTTGGCCAAGCAGGCGAGCGGCATCGCGCTCGGCACGCTCGGCTATCTCGATTACCGGTGTCAGGCGCGCGGCGCGGCTGGCAGGCAAGATTAGCCCCCAGCCCGCGGATTGAAGACGCTGGCCAACTGAGCGGCGCTCCGGGTCAGATCCTCACTGTCGTTCAGCCCTTGACGCAGGTAGCCGACCATTTCTGCCTGACGTGCGATGGCCAGGTCCGTCTCGGCGTCGCCCCCAGGTACGTAGGCGCCCACACTGATCAGGTCGCGGCTTTGCTGGTAGCGCGACCAGAGCTGCTTGAAGCGTTGCGAGTTGCGCACATGCTCCGGGCTGACCACCTGCGGCATGACCCGGCTGATGGACGCCTCGATGTCGATTGCAGGGTAATGACCTTCCTCGGCCAGGCGCCGCGACAAGACGATGTGGCCGTCGAGCACGCCGCGCGCCGCGTCGGCTATCGGGTCCTGCTGGTCGTCGCCCTCGGACAGCACGGTGTAGAACGCAGTGATCGAACCGCCACCCTCCTCCGCATTGCCCGCGCGCTCCACCAGGCTCGGCAGTTTGGCGAACACCGAGGGCGGGTAACCCTTGGTCGCTGGCGGCTCGCCGATGGCCAGGGCAATCTCGCGCTGGGCCTGGGCAAATCGCGTCAGCGAATCCATCAGCAGCAACACGTTCTTGCCCTTGTCGCGAAAGTATTCGGCGATGCGGGTGCAATACATGGCAGCGCGCAGGCGCATCAGCGGCGCATCGTCCGCCGGCGAGGCCACCACCACCGAACGCTTGATGCTTTCCTCGGTGAGGATGTTCTCGATGAACTCCTTTACCTCGCGGCCCCGCTCGCCGATCAGCCCGACGACAATGATGTCGGCCTCGGTGAAGCGGGTCATCATGCCCAGCAATACCGATTTACCGACGCCGGTACCGGCGAACAGGCCCAGACGCTGGCCGCGCCCCACGGTGAGCAGACCGTTGATGCTGCGGATGCCGACGTCCAGCGGTTCGCTGATAGGATGGCGCTTGAGCGGATTGATCACCGGGCCATCCATCGGCACCCAGTCTTCGGCTTTCATGCCGCCTTTGCCGTCCAGCGCACGACCGGCGCCATCAAGCACCCGCCCCAGCATCGACGTGCCCATCGGCAGGCGGCCGGTATTGGCCAGCGGCACCACGCGGGCACCGGGCGCGATACCGGCCAGGCTACCGACCGGCATGAGAAAGATCTTGCCGCTGGAAAACCCCATCACCTCGGCCTCGACCTGCGAGGGGTGATAGCTGTCGTCGTTGATCACCAGGCAACGGCTGCCTACCGCGGCGCGCAAGCCCTCGGCTTCCAGCGTCAAGCCGACCATGCGCAGCAGGCGGCCTTCGAGAATCGGTTGATCGGGGAGCTTTATCGCCTCGCTATAGGTTTCCAGACGCTTGGCGAAGCTGAGTCGCTCAAGGTGCATCGCCGGCATCCAGGTCGATATGCAGATCAGCCGCAGGCGGGTTGGTGGCGTTTTCCCGCTGCTGCTCGAACAGTTGCTTGATGGTCTGCTGGAGCCGCGTTTCGACACTGGCATCGATGCGGCTGTGTTCGGTCTCGATCCGGCAACCGCCAGGCAGCAGATCGGCATCCTCGACGATCCGCCAGGATTCCTCATGACGCTCGCGCAAGGCCTTGACCAGCTCGAAATCCTGCGGATTGATGTGAATGCGTACGTTGTCCGCGCCCATCGGCAGCAGCTTCAGCGCCGCGCGCAACACCTGGCGAATCTGGGTGGAATCGATCAGCAGATCGCGTTGGATCACTTCGCGGGCAAGCTGGCTGACCAGGGTAACCATGGCGTGTTCGAGGTTGCGGTCCTGCTCGGCGATGGGCTCCAGCAGCTGCCCCATCAGACGCTCGAGGTTGCCCAGCTTGGGTGCCAGCGCGGCCTCGGCCTCCTGCTTCGCCTTGAGCTGGCCAGCGTGAAAACCGTCCTTTTCGCCGGTGCTGAAGCCCTCGTTGTAGGCTTCCTGGCGAATCGCCTCCAGCTCGTCGAGCGTCAGTGGTTTGACGTCTTCCAGCGGAACGTCCTCGCTGTGTGACGGCGCCGGCTCCTCCGCTGGCGCCTCACTTGCAGGAGGCTCCTCAGGCGCAGCGCCTTCGGGATCGAAACTCGGCAACGCCCAACGATCGAAGGCATTGACGTCCTTCGCGCGGATCACATCGCTGGGGTTTTCCTTGGCCATGGGTTACGCCTGCCGCTAGATCATTTCTTCGCCGCCCTTGGCACCCAGGACGATTTCCCCGGCGTCGGCCATGCGGCGAGCAATGGTAAGGATTTCCTTCTGTGCCGTCTCGACGTCGCTGACGCGCACCGGCCCCTTCGCTTCCAGATCATCACGCAGCAGTTCGCCGGCGCGCTTGGACATGTTCTTGAAGACCTTTTCCTTGATCGCTTCGTCGGCACCCTTGAGCGCCATGACCAGCACCTCAGAGGACACTTCGCGCAACAGCACCTGGATGCCCCGGTCATCGACATCGGCCAGGTTATCGAAGACGAACATCAGGTCTTCGATCTGGGCCGAGAGATCTTCGTCGACGTCGCGAATGGCGTCCATCAGCTGGCCTTCCATCGAGCTGTCGAGGAAGTTCATGATGTCGGCTGCACGCTTCACACCGCCAAGGGTAGCCCGGCTGGTGTTGGAGTTGCCCGAGAACTGTTTTTCCAGAATCTGGTTCAGTTCCTTGAGCGCCGCCGGCTGTACGGTGTTGAGCGATGAGACGCGTAAAACGATGTCCAGACGAACCTTGTGGTCGAAGTGCGACAGCACTTCGCCGGCCTGATCGGGATCCAGATAGGCCACGACAATCGCCTGGATCTGCGGATGCTCGTAGCGAATCACGTCGGCGACTGCACGCGGCTCCATCCACTTGAGGCTGTCCAGGCCGCTGGTGTTGCCGCCCAGCAGGATGCGGTCGATCAGCCCACCGGCTTTTTCCTCGCCCAGCGCCTGGGTCAGCATCTTGCGGATATAGCCGTCGGCGCCCACGCCAAGGCTGGTCTGGTCGCCGACGATTTCGACGAACTCGCTCATCACCCGCTCGACCTGTTCGCGCTGCACATTGCGCATTTGCGCCATTGCCGTGCCGACACGCTGGACTTCCTTCGGGCCCAGGTGACGTAGCACCTGCGCAGCGTCTGCCTCACCCAGCGACAGCAGCAGGATCGCCGCCTTGTCGACTTTGGCCAACTTGACCTGAATTCGATTCTCACTCATCGGCATTGATCCACTCTTTCACCACCTGGGCCACACGGCCCGGATCTTCGGCTACCAGGTTCTTGATCGCGTTCAGTTGCGCGTCGTAACCCTCGCTGGGGCTCGGCAACATGATGCTCTGCGGTCCGCTCAGGCTGACCCGGTCGCTGGACAACGCATCGTCCAGACCGTCCATGTCACCCAACTCGGCATCACGCTCGGCTGCTTGCAGTTCCTTGCTCTTGCCCGCGTTGGTCAGGTTGTTCAACACCGGACGCAGCACGCCGAAGACCAATACCAAGATGAACAGGACGCCAAGCACCTGCTTGACCACGTCCCAGAACCACGGCTGCGAGTAGAACGGGATATCGATAAAGCCTTCGCCGAAGGTATCGGCGGCGAACGGTGCGTTGATCACACTGACGCTGTCGCCACGGCTGGCGTCGAAACCGACAGCATCCTGAACCAGGCGGGTGAAGCGCGCCAATTCTTCGGCGCTTCTGGGTACTCGCGTGGCCTGGCCATCGGCCGTCGCCAACACTTGGTCGTCCAGCACCACTGCGACCGATAGCCGACGCAGCCGGCCGTGCTGTTGCTTGGTGTAGCTGATGGAGCGATCCAGCTCGTAGTTACGGGTCGATTGCTCGCGCTTGTCTGCCGGGTACGGCGCCAGCATCGGCTGGCCGGTTACCGGGTCCATGATCTGCTGGCCATTGGCATCCAGCAAAGGCTGGCCCGGCGCGACGGCTCCGGCGGCAGCCTGCCCGGCGAACGCATTTTCCGGCGCGGCGGCGGGACCGGGTGGCTGGTTGCTCAGTGCACCGGGCACGCCCTGCGGTGGCAGGCTGCTCTGGCGTTGTTCGTTCACGCTCTGTTCGCTGCGCAGCGCCGGCTGGTCGGGGTTGAAGGTTTCCGAGGTGGACTCCACCGCGCTGAAATCCACATCGGCGGACACCTCGGCCTTGTAGCGGCCACTGCCCAGCACAGGCTGCAGGATGTTGTGAACCCGTTGCGTGTAGAGGCTTTCCAGGCGGCGGGCATGGTCGAACTGCTTGCCGGCCATGCTGAGCTCGGACAGCTCCTGCTGGTCGGACAGCAGGTTGCCCTTCTGGTCCACCACAGTGATCTGCGACTTGCCAAGTTCCGGCACGCTGGTGGCGACCAGGTTGATTATCGCCATCACCTGACTCGGCTCCAGGCTGCGGCCGGGATACAGCTCGACCAGGACCGAAGCGCTGGGCTTGCGCTCGTCGCGCACGAACACCGAACTCTTCGGAATCGCCAGGTGAACGCGAGCGGCCTTGACATTGTTCAGACTGGAAACGGTGCGCGCCAGCTCGCCTTCAAGTCCCCGGCGATAGCGCGTGGCCTCCATGAATTGGCTGGTACCGAGCCCCTGCTCCTTGTCGAGAATCTCGAAACCGATGTTGCTGTCGGCCGGCGCAATACCGGCACTGGCCAACCTCAAGCGCGCGCGAGCCAGATCATCGGCCTTGACCAGCAAGGCACCGGAGTTGGGTTCGACGGTGTAGGAAATATCGGCCGCGGCGAGGGTATCCATCACCTGGCTGGCATCCATCCCAGCGAGACTGCCGAGCAACGGCCGATAATCCGGCTGCTGCGACCAGAGCACCACACCGAAACCGATAGCGACGCTGGCGGCCAAACCGACCAATAGGCCGACCTGCCGCAACATTGGCATTTCCGAAAGGTTTTCCAGGAAAGACAGGCCAAACAGTGGTTTTTTCGGATCACCCGAATCAACCGTAGCTGGAACCTTGCTCGCTACTTCAGCCATGACTCAACCCTGCCTCAAACCGGCATCTGCATGATGTCTTGATACGCCTGGACCAGCTTGTTGCGCACCTGTGTCATGGCCTGAAAGGAAACGCTGGCTTTCTGGGAGGCGATCATGACCTCGGTCAGGTCTATACCGCCCTGCCCCATTTCGAAAGCGGTCGCCAATTGATTGGAGGCCTGCTGGGTTTCATGCACCTTGTTCACCGCCTGCCCAAGCATTTCGGAAAAGCTCGGGGCGCCCGGCTCGGGCAAAGCCTGCACAGGCTTCGCACGCGCCATGGCATCGGTCTGCATGGCACGCATTTCCAGCATCAAGCGATTGAATTCAACACCCTGGCTCATCTCATCCTCCGACAGCTGCGGTTTTATTGACGCATCGCAGCGAGCGAAGTGTTGATAGCAACATCGGTGCCAGGAAACAGACTTATTTCAGGGACCCGCTCCGACGGTTCGCTCAGCCGACCAGGTCTTGACGCACTGACTGTAACGCCCATCAGAAACTTGGCTGTATCGTTACGCACAATGCCAGGCCGCCTAGGCTTGACCGGACCACAAAACCAACAAGGACAACCATGACGGATGCCACCCGCTCGCTGCCGCGACTCCTTGCCGACAGCTCACCTTCCACCATAGTCGCCGGTTTCATCGCCATGTTGACCGGCTACACCAGCTCGCTGGTGCTAATGTTCCAGGCTGGCCAGGCGGCTGGCTTGAGCAGCGCAGAAATTTCATCCTGGATCTGGGCGCTGTCCATCGGCATGGCGATCTGCAGCATCGGCCTTTCCCTGCGCTACCGCACACCGGTCGTGATCGCCTGGTCGACACCCGGCGCGGCGCTATTGATCAGCAGCCTGCCCGGCGTGCCTTACGGCGAAGCCATCGGCGCCTTCATCTTCGCCTCGGCTCTGATCGCCCTGTGCGGCCTGACCGGCAGCTTCGAGCGCCTCATGCGCAAGGTTCCGTCGTCGCTGGCGGCGGCGTTGCTGGCCGGCGTGCTGTTCAACATCGGCATCGAGATCTTCCGCGCCGTGGAGGTGCAACCGCTGCTGGTGCTGGGGATGTTCTTCAGCTACCTGCTGGCCAAGCGCTGGGTGCCGCGCTACGGCGTGCTGGCGGCGCTACTGGTCGGCTGCGTGATTGCGGGCGCTTCGGGGCTGTTGGATTTCAGCGGTCTCAGCCTGGAAATCGCGGTGCCGGTATGGACCACGCCGGCGTTTTCCTTCGCCTCGATCTTCAGCATCGGCATTCCACTGTTCGTGATCGCCATGGCCTCGCAGAACATGCCAGGGCTCGCCGTGCTCCGCGCCGAGGGCTACCAGGTACCCGCCTCGCCGCTGATCTCGTCCACGGGCATCGCCTCGGTGCTGCTGGCCCCGTTCGGCAGCCACGGCATTCATCTGGCAGCCATCACCATGGCGATCTGCGCCGGGCCCGAGGCTCATCCGGACCGCTCCAAGCGTTACTCCGCGGCGGTCTGGTGTGGCCTGTTCTACGGCGTCGCCGGGATTTTCGGCGCAACACTAGCAGCGTTGTTTGCAGCCTTCCCGGCGGCACTGGTGTTATCGATCGCGGCGCTGGCGCTGCTCGGCTCAATCGGTTCGGGACTGACCCAGGCGATGCAGACGCCACATGAGCGGGAGGCGGCGTTGATTACCTTCATGGTGACGGCGTCGGGGCTGACGCTTTTCGGAATCGGAGCGGCGTTATGGGGGTTGGTTGCAGGGGTGCTGACGTTGTTAATCCTTAGCAAGCGCGTTTGAGTCTGAGGCCAGGCGTCCCTCCTCACAGGAACGGAGCCCGAGGCGCCTGTAGACCCGCTGAATCCAGCTTACCGCCAATATCACTGGCGCGGATGGCCCGGCATTTCAACCGTCCGACCTGCTTGCGGCGCTGATCATGGCGGGCTAAACCAAGTCCCTTGCCCTAACCGGAGGTTTCCATGAGCACCATCAACAGGCAATTCCTGCTAGCCCAGCGCCCGGTCGGCGCACCGACGCGAGAAACCTTCCAGTACGTCGAGGCTCCCGTCGGCGAACCCGGCGCACAACAGATACTGGTGAAGGTCGAATACCTGTCCCTGGACCCCGCCATGCGCGGCTGGATGAACGATGCCAAGTCCTACATTCCACCCGTAGGCATAGGCGAAGTGATGCGTGCGCTAGGCGTAGGCAAGGTCATTGCGTCGCAACATCCAGGCTTCAAGGAGGGCGACTACGTCAACGGCGCGCTGGGCGTTCAGGACTATTTCCTTGGCGAACCGAAAGGCTTCTACAAGGTTGACCCCGAGCAGGCGCCGCTGCCGCGCTATCTTTCGGCGCTGGGCATGACCGGCATGACCGCGTACTTCGGCCTTTTGGCAGTAGGTGAGCCCAAGGCTGGCGAGACGGTGGTGATTTCCGCCGCAGCCGGCGCGGTTGGCAGCGTGGCCGGGCAGATCGCAAAGATAAAGGGTTGCAGGGTGGTAGGTATCGCTGGCGGCGCCGCCAAATGTCGCTTCCTCACCGAAAAGCTCGGCTTTGACGCAGCCATCGACTACAAGAACGAAGAGCTGGCCGCCGCCCTCAAGCGGGAGTGCCCGAAAGGCATCGACGTCTATTTTGACAACGTCGGCGGCGACATCCTCGATACGGCGCTGACCCGACTCAGCGTCGGCGCCAGAGTGGTGATCTGCGGCGCGATCAGCCAGTACAACAACAAGGAAGCGGTCAAGGGTCCGGCTAACTATCTGTCACTACTGGTCAACCGCGCGCGCATGCAGGGTATGGTGGTGACGGACTACGTTTCGCGCTATCCCGAAGCCATGCAGGAGATGGCCGCCTGGATCCAGAGCGGCCAGCTGAAGAGCAAGGAAGATGTAGCAGAAGGCCTGGAAACCTTCCCCGAAACGCTGATGAAGCTGTTCACTGGCGGCAATTTCGGCAAACTGGTGCTGAAGGTCAGCTGACCCAAGGTCGTCGCCAACGGCAAGCGGTTAAGTCGAATGCAAATGCCAGTCAGCGCAGCTCAGCCACTACCGCTGCCAGTGCCTGGGCAGGATCGGTGGCCTGAGCGATTGGCCGACCGATCACCAGATAGTCCGAGCCGCCGGCAATTGCCTGCGCGGGAGTTAGAATTCGTCGCTGATCGTCCGCCGCACTGCCGGCGGGCCGAATCCCAGGGGTAACCAGCTTTAGCTGCGGCTGCTGCGCCTTCAGCGCCGGGGCTTCCTGGGCCGAACAGACCAGGCCGTCGAGCCCGGCCGTGGCGGCCAGACCAGCCAACCGCAACACCTGCTGCTGTGGCTCCACATCCAGCCCGATATCAGCCAAATCAGCACGCTCCATGCTCGTCAGCACAGTCACCCCTATCAGCAATGGCTTTGGACCGCTGAGTTTGTCGAGCACGTCTCGGCAGGCTGCCATCATCCGCATACCACCGGAACAATGCACGTTGACCATCCATACCCCCAGCTCCGCTGCCGCCTTGACCGCCATGGCTGTGGTATTGGGAATATCGTGGAATTTGAGATCAAGGAACACTTCAAAGCCCTTTTCGCGCAGGTCCTCGACCACCGCCGGACCACAGCGGGTAAACAGCTCCTTACCCACCTTGACCCGGCATAACGCGGGATCGAGCTGCTCGACCAACGCCAGCGCGGTATCACGAGATGGAAAATCAAGCGCAACGATGATCGGGGTCTGGCAGGTCATGACGGCTCCTCGGCGAAATTCGGCGCGCATTGTCGCAGAAAAAACCCTGCTTCGACGACAGCACGCAAACCTCGTTAATGGCTATGGTAAACCTGGGGTAGGATCTACCGCAGTGATGTCGCAGACGCTCAGGAGAAACCATATGCCTTGGTACATCTGGCTATTGTTGTTCGTAGTAATCGGCTCGGTCGTCGGCGGACTGCTGATGCTGCGTTCAACGGCCCGCAAGATTCCGCTGACCGATGAGCAGAAACAGCGAATCGCCCGACGCAACGCCGAAGCCGATGCGGAGGAAGAACGCAATCGCTAGGGACAGGCGACTGATCCTCGACAAAGCTCATCCGCCAATTCACCGAGCATCTTCAGCGCTTGCTCCGTCTCGCGCGTCCAAGGCAATCCACAGTTGAACCGGACACAGTGGTTGAACTGCTCGGTATTACTGAAGATCAGCCCCGGGGCGATGCTGATGCCTCGTTCCAGCGCACGCAGGTGCAGTTCCTGTGTATTGATCCGCACCGGCAGGCTTACCCACAGGATGAAGCCGCCGTTCGGTCGAGTCATCTGCGTGCCCTTGGGGAAGTAGCGCTGCACCGACAGTTGGAACGCACTGAGGTTCTTGCGGTATTCATGACGGATGTAGCGCAGATGGCGGTCATAACCGCCGTTCTCGAGATAGGCGGCGACCGCCATCTGCGTCACGCTGCAGGCCGAGTAGGTGCTGAAGGTCTGCAGCCGCTGTATTTCCTCACGGTAACGTCCTGGGAGGATCCAGCCAATGCGCACACCGGGAGATATGGTCTTGGAGAAACTCGAGCAGTAGATGACCCGCCCTTGTAGATCATTGGACTTGAGCGCCTTGATCGAGCCCGCATCGAACATCAGTTCGCCGTAGATATCGTCCTCGACGATCTGGATGTCGAATTCCGTGGCTAGCTTCAGCAATTGCTTTTGACGCGTGCCAGGCAGGCTGCCGCCAAGCGGATTGCTCAAGCGCGCGGTCAATACCAGGGCCTTGATCGGCCACTGGCTCGCGGCAAGTCGCAGGGCTTCCAGGCTTAACCCGGTATCGGGGTCACAGGGTATTTCGATGACCTTCAGTCCGAGCAGGTCGGCCAACTGCAAGAGCCCATAATAAGTCGGCGATTCGGTGGCGATCAGGTCGCCCGGGCGAGTCAGGATCCGCAGGGACATCTGCAGCGCGTCGACACAACCGTGCGTAATGATGATCTCGTCAGGACTCACTACGACCCCAGCATCGCGCATGCGAATCGCCACCTGGCGACGCAGCGGCTCGAAACCAGGGCTGAACATGTAGCTGAAGGCCTGCGGGCCATGGAAGCGAGTGACCTTCGCCAGCTGCTGATGCAGCGCACGCACCGGCAGATAATCCACATGAGGCACCGCAGCGCCAAAAGGCACCAGCCCCTCGCGCCGCGACTCGCTGAGCACCTGATTGATGATGCTGCCACGCGTCACCAGCGATGGGCGCTCGACCTGGGCTATAGCCGGGGTGGGCGCGGTAAGCGCAGGCGTGTGATGCACATAGAAGCCAGATTGCGGTCGGGCGCGAATCATGCCCTGGTCTTCCAGATTGGCGTACGCCTGCAGCACTGTCGCATGGCTGACACCCAGCTGTACGCTCATCTTGCGCACCGAGGGCACCCGCTCGCCAGGCCGATAAACACCGCGCCGGATGTCCTCGGCCAATTGCTGAGCTATACGTTTATAAAGCAACAGATTGGTCATTTTGCCGATCCCTGCCAACTGAACCACAACAGTAGTACAACACCGCCACGGCGGACCGATACAGTTGCTACTTATCTGGCCTGGACAGCTGACAGGACACGGTCATCGAATGGGGGCAAGGTTGCCCTTATCGTCGGAGAAGACAATCTCGACCCGACGGTTCAACGCCCGACCTCGCGACGAGGCGTTCTCGGCGACCGGAAAGCGCTCGCCATAGCCCACCGTCTCGATACGTCCTGCTTCGATCCCCAGATCGGTCAGAATGCGAGAAACGGACTGAGCTCGTGATCGAGAAAGCAGCAGGTTCTCAGTAGCATCGCCGCTGTTGTCGCTATAACCCTCGACGCGCACCCGGCGTTGCGGGTTCAGCTGCATGAAGGACACCAACTTAAGCAATGTACGATTGGCCGAAGCTTCCAGCGCCGTGCTCTCAGCCTTGAAGAGCACATCCCCCAGGGTCATCACCAAGCCTCGGTCGGTCTCGGCCGCTGCGAGGCTGAGCATCTGATGGTCCAGCCACTGCTCCTGTTGCTGCGCATCGAGCAACCTCGCCTCCTGCAACAACTGGCGCAGCCGTTCCTGCTCAAGGCCCAGTCGGCTGGCGCGCTCCTGATTCAGGGATTGCTCGCTGTGATGACGCGCAATCTGGCTGTAGCGCTGACTGAGATAGGCGTAGTGAATCGCATCCCCGGAGCCGCCCAGGTAGTCCGTAAAGCGCTGCGCGCGCGCCAGCGCCTCACCGGCCCGCATTACATCCTTTGGAGCACTTCGCTGTATTTGGGGGTCTTTCACAACACCTTGAAAGTCGGCACGCGCCTGATCCAGCGCTGACTGTGGATCCTGGCCTGCACACCCAGCCATGGCCGCAAGCACAGCCAGCGAGCCAATCGATCTGGATATGGTTTTCATTGCAGCGCCCCCAATTGCTGCCGTAACCGATCGATCTGCTGGTTGACCTCGCTCACCTGGGTCTGGCTCTTTTGATCTAACGTTCGCGCTTCAGCCAGTCGTGCATCCAGCTCGGCCTGTTCGGCAAGCATGCGCGCCTGCCGATAACGCTTCTGCCTCAGGGCCCCATAGGCCTCAGCCATTTTCTGCTCAGCCAGAGCCAACTCGCCGGACTCTTCCGTCACGCCAAGGGCCCGCGCCTGGACCATCACTTGCTCAGTCAGTCTCAGCTGCTCGGTAGGCAGCGGGTCTTGAGCGCAGCCGCCGAGTGCAAATAGTGCAAAGAGGCCGCAAAAACTTTTTTTCACAGCAGGCATCCTACGGTCGCGTGTTCTTGGCCAGCTTCGATTGCTGTTCGCCCCAGCGGAGCAGGTTATCGCCCAGCAACTGTTTGGGGACATCGGCAGCGCGCAATTCTGTCATTTTTATCGCCAACTGTCCGCGCAGCCATGGGTCGTTGCAGGCCGAGTCGTGGGCGATCGCAAGATGCATATCATGGCTGGTTACCGGCGGATCGAGGCGCTGCACGTCATCGAGCAAATTCAACCCACCCAGGCCGGCCACCGCGCTGTAACGCTCATGCAGCACATAATCGGCCTCGCTCTTCAGCAGGCTGCGCGTGGCCTCTGCCAGGTCCGGTGCAGAGCGTAATTGCAGCGCAGCGTCGCCGAACGAGTCACCCTGTACGACGAGACCGCGCAGGCCGACCAGATCCTCTCTGCCGGCGTAGAGGAATCCCGGCTCTTGACGCACCCAGGCTACCTTCTGCAGAGGCGCGATGGCAGGATGGACGAAATCCAGCACCGCAAGCCTTGCTACATCAGGGGTTGCGTCAAGCAACAGATCAACCCGCCCACTACGCACTTCCTCGAATGCCTCGCCCTGACCACCGGAATAAAGCACTTCCAGCTTAAGGCCCAGAGAGTCGGTGATGATTTTGAGCAGATCGGCATTAGCGCCAACCAAGCGCTTGGGGTTCTCGGGATCGCGCCATAGAAATGGCGGATTGTCGGCGGCGCCAGTGGCGATCACCCGGTCGCACTTGCCCACCGCAAATACCGAGAGCGGCGCAGCGAGCAGCAACGCCAGGCAGACGAACTTCCGCGAGTGAGCTCGACGCATGGAATGCCCCTATGTTCTTCGAAGTTGCAGATACTAACGCGTCGGACAAAATATTCGCCCATAAAAAACCCGCTACATGAGCGGGTTTTTTTTCAGCCGAGCCGATCAGACGAGCTTCTCGAGCTCCGGCACGATTTCGAACAGATCGCCCACCAGGCCGTAATCAGCCACCTGGAAGATCGGCGCCTCCTCGTCCTTGTTGATCGCCACGATCACCTTGGAGTCCTTCATGCCCGCCAGGTGCTGGATGGCACCGGAAATGCCGACCGCGATGTACAGCTGCGGCGCGACGATCTTGCCGGTCTGGCCAACCTGCATGTCGTTGGGCACGAAGCCCGCATCGACCGCCGCGCGCGAGGCGCCGACCGCAGCGCCGAGCTTGTCGGCCAGCGAATACAGGTGCTTGAAGTTGTCGCCATTGCCCATGCCACGACCGCCGGAAACGACGATCTTGGCAGCGGTGAGCTCCGGACGATCGGACTTGGCCAACTCTTCGCCGATGAAGGAAGAGATGCCTGCATCGCCCGTGCCGGAGATTTGCTCGACGGCAGCGGAACCGCCCTCGGCGTTGACCGGATCGAAACCGGTGGTACGTACGGTGATGACCTTGATGGCCGCCGAGGACTGCACGGTGGCAATCGCGTTGCCCGCGTAGATCGGACGCTTGAAGGTATCGGGGCTCTCGACGGCGATGATCTCGGAGATCTGGTCGACGTCCAAGAGCGCGGCCACCCGCGGCAGGAAGTTCTTGCCGTTGGTGGTGGCCGCCGCCAGCACATGGCTGTAATTCTTCGCCAGGCCGGCAATCAGCGGCGCGACGTTCTCTGGCAACTGGTTGGCGTAGGCTGCATCATCAGCGACCAGCACCTTGGCGACGCCTTCGATCTTGGCCGCCGCTTCGCCGATGGCACCGCAGCCGCTGCCGGCTACCAGGACGTGAATGTCGCCACCGATGGCCTTGGCGGCGGCAACGGTGTTCAGGGTCGCAGCCGCGAGGACGGCATTGTTGTGTTCAGCGATAACCAGGATAGTCATTTAGATTACCTTCGCCTCGTTCTTCAGTTTCTCGACCAGTTCAGCCACGGACTTGACCTTGACGCCGGCGCTGCGTGCAGCTGGCGCTTCGACCTTCAGGGTTTTCACGGTGGAGGTGGTGGCAACGCCCAACGCATCAGGCGTCAGGGTTTCCAGCGGCTTCTTCTTGGCCTTCATGATGTTCGGCAGCGACGCGTAGCGCGGCTCGTTCAGGCGCAGGTCGGTGGTGACGATAGCGGGCAGGTTCAGCGAGACGGTTTGCGAACCACCGTCGATTTCGCGTGCGACCTTGACCTTGTCGCCCTCGACTTCGACCTTGGAGGCAAAGGTGCCCTGGGCGAAGCCGGTCAACGCAGCCAGCATCTGGCCGGTCTGGTTGTTGTCGCTGTCGATAGCCTGCTTGCCGAGGATGACCAGCTGCGGCTGTTCCTTGTCGACCACGGCCTTGAGCAGTTTGGCCACGGCCAGGGAATTCAGTTCTTCGTTGGACTCGACCAGCACGGCGCGATCAGCACCCAGCGCCAGCGCGGTACGCAGCTGCTCCTGGGCAGCGGTCGGGCCAATGGAAACCACGACGATCTCGCTGGCCACGCCTTTCTCTTTCAGGCGTACGGCTTCTTCCACGGCGATTTCGCAGAAGGGGTTCATCGACATCTTGACGTTGGCGAGGTCAACGCCGGAGTTGTCCGCCTTGACGCGAACCTTGACGTTGTAATCGACCACTCGTTTGACA
>Ga0233375_1000064_pt1 | contig 70866 bp, 70 predicted proteins | sample ElkDunMinimDraft_10_FD_191539 | JGI IMG/M metagenome (GOLD analysis project Ga0233375, IMG submission 191539) | Fecal eukaryotic communites from dung pellets of Tule Elk in California, USA - Elk Dung E16 | ecosystem: Host-associated > Mammals > Digestive system > Large intestine > Fecal | place...
GCGTACGGCTTCTTCCACGGCGATTTCGCAGAAGGGGTTCATCGACATCTTGACGTTGGCGAGGTCAACGCCGGAGTTGTCCGCCTTGACGCGAACCTTGACGTTGTAATCGACCACTCGTTTGACACTAACCATGATTTTCATGATGAAGTCTCGTTGGACAAAAATGACTGGAGTAATCCTTGCTCGCCCTGGCTCTCGCATGCGCCGCTCAACGGCTAGCGGCATTGGGGCTGGTCTGTCCGGAGCGCTAGGTATCGACTCGCTCGAAAATCGCCGCGATGCCCTGTCCGCCACCAATGCACATCGCCACCAGTGCGTAACGCCCTTGCACGCGTTGCAGTTCATGAATCGCCTTGGTGGTGATGATCGCGCCGGTGGCGCCAACGGGATGGCCCAGCGAGATGCCCGAACCGTTGGGGTTCAGCTTGTCCGGGTCCAGGCCGAGTTCTTGGGCAACGGCGCAGGCCTGGGCGGCAAACGCCTCGTTGGCCTCGATGACATCCATCTGCTCCAGGCCGAGCCCGGTCCGCTGCAACGCCAGCCGTATTGCCGGGACCGGGCCGATGCCCATGAAGGCGGGCTCGACCCCCGCATGGGCATAGCCGACGAGGCGGGCCAGAGGCTGCAGGCCCAGCTCTCGCGCAACGCCGCCCTCGGCAAGCACCACGGCGGCGGCGCCGTCATTGAGGCCCGACGCATTGCCGGCGGTTACCGTGCCGGCGGCCTTGTCGAAGACCGGGCGCATACTGGCGAGCTGTTCGGCGGTCACGTCGCCCCGCACATGCTCGTCCGTATCGAACAGGCGCGTGCCTTTGCGCGAGCTCACTTCGACCGGGACGATCTGAGTGGCGAAGCGCTGCTCGGCGAGCGCGCGGGTGGCGCGTCGCTGGCTTTCGAGGGCGAGGGCGTCCTGTTGCTCGCGACCGATGCCATAGCGCCTGGCGACGTTCTCCGCGGTAATACCCATGTGGACCTGCTGCCAAGGATCATGCAGCACGCCATTCATGTAATCGACAGCGCTGGCATCGCCCAGGCGGTTGCCCCAACGGAGCCCGGGCAGCATGAAGGGCCCGCGACTCATGCTTTCAGCCCCGGCGCCAATGGCAATGGAGGTGTCGCCCAGTTGAATGGCCTGCGCCGCCGAAATGATTGCCTGCAAGCCCGAGCCGCAGAGCCGATTGACGTTGAAGGCGGGCGTCGTGAAAGGGATGCCAGCATCGATGGCGGCGACGCGGCTAAGGTAGGCATCCTTTGGCTCGGTAGGGATCACGTTGCCCATCACCACGTGCCCGACTCGCTCCGGGGCGACCCCGGAACGCTCCAGTGCCGCGCGGACCACGGTGGTGGCGAGCGAGGCGAGGGGTACATCCTTCAGCGAACCGCCAAAAGTGCCTATGGCTGTGCGAACCGCCTCGACGATGAGAATTTCGCGCTCTGACATGACATCTTCCGTTCCAGAAGTTTGATGTGTTGCTGCAACTGTGCAGCGATGCGTTGCCAGCATTTTTGGGAAGTCGAACGCCGCCGACATCGTCCACACGGCTTAGCCAGAGGCCTTGAGCCGAGGTATGGCGAATCCGGCCGACGAGAGGCAGCATGCTGCCTTTCCAAACCCGGCGAGCCGTTTCCCGAGAGCTGGACATGCACAGGCATTGGCACCCTTAAAGGGGTGCCAAGTATGCCCAGTGGCAAATGATGGGTGGCCGACCGTGGCCAGATTATCGGGGCGGATCACCGCCCCTTGCCGTTTTGCTGGTTGGAGCGCCGACCTCCGGTGGGCGCCTTCGATGCGTCGATAGGCGCGCGGGAGATATCGGCTCAGGCGTTCGCCTGGCGCTGCTTGACCAGCGTCAGCGCGGTGTCCTCGATCATGTCTTCCTGACCGCCGACCATGCCACGGCGGCCCATCTCGACGAGGATCTCGCGAGCGGATACGCCGTACTTCTTCTCGGCCCGCTTGGCGAACAGCAGGAACGAGCCGTACACCCCGGCATAGCCCATAGTCAGGGCGTCGCGGTCACTGCGGATGGGGAAGTCCATGATGGGGACTACCAGATCTTCGGCCACATCCTGAATGCCGAACACGCTGACGCCGGTCTCGATGCCCATGCGGTCGCAGACCGCCACCAGCACCTCCATAGGGGTATTCCCGGCGCCGGCACCGAGGCCTGCGCAGGCCGCGTCGATGCGGGTCGCCCCGGCGCTGATGGCCGCGATTGAGTTGGCCACGCCCATCGACAGGTTGTGATGGCCATGGAAGCCGATCTCGGTCTCCGGTGCGAGCGCCTCGCGCAGGGCGGCGACCCTGGCGCCGACGTCATCCGGCAGCAAATAGCCGGCCGAGTCGGTGATGTACACGCAGTTGGCGCCGTAGCTTTCCATCAGCTTGCCCTGGGCAGCGAGGCCTTCGGGGCTGTTCATGTGCGCCATCATCAGAAAGCCCACCGTATCCATGCCCAGGCTGCGGGCGTGGCTGATGTGCTGTTCAGAGACGTCCGCCTCGGTGCAATGGGTGGCCACCCGAATGGTGGAAACCCCGATTTCATGGGCCATCTTCAAATGATCGACCGTGCCGATACCCGGCAACAGCAGGGCCGACACCTTGGCGTGCTTCATCAGCGGAATGACCGCCGAGAGGTACTCCTCGTCGCTGTGCGCAGGGAAGCCGTAGTTGACCGAACTGCCGCCCAGGCCGTCGCCGTGGGTGACTTCGATCAGCGGGACGCCGGCGGCGTCCAGGCCCTGGGCGATACTTTTCATCTGCTCCAGGCTGATCTGGTGACGCTTGGGGTGCATGCCGTCGCGCAGGCACATGTCGTGTACGGTGATTTTCTTGCCGCGAAGGTCCATGGCGCGCTCCTTAAAGCTCGGTCTGCTTGAGCAGTTCTTCGGCGAACATCTCGGCGGTGCGGGCCGAGGCTGCGGTCATGATGTCGAGGTTGCCGGCGTACTTGGGCAGGTAGTCGCCCAGGCCTTCCACTTCCATGAAGACGGAGACGCGATTGCCGTCGAACACCGGCCCGTTCACCAGCTGATAGCCCGGTACGTACTTCTGCACTTCGGCGATCATGGCGTGGATCGATTCGATGATCGCCGCTTCGTCCGGCGTACCTTCCACCAGGCAATGCACGGTGTCGCGCATGATCAGCGGCGGCTCGGCCGGGTTGATGACGATGATCGCCTTGCCCTTTTTCGCGCCGCCCACCTGCTCCACGGCACTGGCTGTGGTGCGGGTGAACTCGTCGATGTTCTTGCGCGTGCCGGGGCCGACCGACTTGGATGCGGCGGTGGCGATGATCTCGGCGTACTCCACCGGCTGCACGCGCGACACTGCCGCCACCAGCGGAATGGTGGCCTGGCCGCCGCAGGTGACCATGTTCACGTTCATCGCTCCGGCACGAAGGTTGTCCTTGAGGTTCACCGGTGGCACGCAGTAGGGGCCGATGGCCGCGGGGGTCAGGTCGATCATCAGCACGCCCAGCTCGTTGAGCTTGCGGCTGTTCTCAGGATGCACATAGGCGGAGGTGGCATCGAAGGCGATGCGAATGTCATCGGCCTTGATGTGGGGCAGCAGGCCGTCGACTCCCTCGGCGGTCACTTTCAGGCCCATTTCCTCGGCGCGCTTGAGGCCTTCGGAGGAGGGATCGATGCCGACCATCCAGACCGGCTCCAGCACGTCGCTGCGCTGGAGCTTGTACAACAGGTCGGTGCCGATATTGCCGGGCCCGATCAGGGCGCAGCGGATCTTCTTGCTCATGGTGTTCTCCTGATTGAGATGCAGGTCACTCGACGAAGCGCAGGCTGGATTCACCGAGTCCGCTGAGGGTCAGGCTGACCCGGTCGCCAGCGGCGACCGGAACCAGGGGAGCCAGGGCGCCGGAGAGGATGATTTCCCCCTTGCGAAAAGGGATGCCCAGCCGGCCGAGGGTATTCGCCAGCCACGCGACGGCTGCGCAGGGGTGGCCCTGTACGGCGCTGCCCAGACCGCTGCCGGCGGGATGGCCGTTCTTGAACAGCTGCAGCCGCACCTGCGCCAGGTCGATCTGGCGGGGGTCGACGCGCGGCGAGCCCAAGGCGAAGACGCCGCAGGACGCGTTGTCGGCGACGGTGTCCTGGATGCGGATCTTCCAGTCGTCGATCCGGGAGTCGACGATCTCGAAGCAGGGTGCGACGTACCGGGTGGCATCCAAAACGTCGTCCGCGGTGATGGCAGTGCCGGTCAGGTCTTCACCGAGGATGAAGGCGATTTCGCCCTCGGCTCGTGGCTGCACCAGGCGGTACTCGTGCAGGCTGACGTCGCTGGCGTCGGGCACCTGCATCTGATCGGTCAGGAAGCCGAAGTCGGGCTGATGCACATTCAGCATCTGCTGCACGACCTCGCTGGTAACGCCGATCTTCTTGCCAACAACCTGCTCGCCGAGTTGCTGCCGGCGTTCGAGAAAGCGCAGGGAGATGCGATAGGCATCCTCGAGCTGGATATCCGGGTGACGCTCGGTCAGGGGCGGCAGGGTTCGCCGGTCTTGCAGGGCGTTGAACAGCTCGTCGCCCAAAGTCTCGATCAGGTGAAGGTTCATAAGCGCGCTCATGTCTGTGCGATGGGTGGGAGGCGTTAGCGCGGACCCCAGAGGTCCGGAAGGCCGCAATCGGTGGTGGCTATCAGGCGCTTGAGCAGGACCTTGAGCATCTTGGCGTCGACCTCGCCGAGACGTGCCACCACGTCCTGCTCAACCGCTTTGGCCAGCGCGATTTCTTCCAGCGAGGCCTCGCGCCCGGCGCCGGTGAGCACATAGCGGTTCACGCCAGCGACCCGTTCGATGGCGACCAGACCCTGCTTTTCAAGAAAGCGCATGGTGGCCAGGGTGACGGAGTAGCCGGTGTAGGCCACAAACTGGTCGAGTTCTTCCAGCGTCAGCGAGTCGCGGATGCACAACACCGACAACACGTAAAACGCGTGCTCGTCGAGTTGCTGGCTGCTCAGCAGCTGACGCAGTTCATCGAGCAACTGGTAATGCGCGCGCCCCAGCAGATAGCCGAGCAAATCCTCGGTGTAGCTGCATTCCGGAGGAGGCGGGCTACCCAGGCGCAGGGCCTTGCCTGGCTGGCGCGTGGCGAGTGCGTACTGTCCGCTCTGGAAGGCCAGGGGCGCGCGATCGCAGTAATCGAACGCCAGCACTTCTCCCACGAAGATCACATGATCGCCACCTTCGTACTGGAAAGCCGTGCGGCACTGAAAACGTGCGGTGCACTGCGGCAGGAGAGGGGCGGTGCTGATGCCCTTGTCCAGCTCGATGCCGGCGAACTTGTCCTCGCCCTGGCGGGCGAAGCGGCTCGACAGCTCTTCTTGCTCATGGGACAGCACGTGGACGTTCCAGTGTTTCGCTTGGCTGAAGGTCGAAAGGCTCCGGGCATTCTTGGCCAGGCTCCAGAGCACCATGGGTGGGTTCAGCGAAACCGAGTTGAAACTGTTGGCCGTAACACCCACCGGCTCGTCGTCTACGCCACGGCTGGTGATGATGGTGACCCCGGTAGTGAAAGTACCGAGGGCGGCGCGAAAGGACTGAGGATCGAAGCTGCTGTGTGCGTTCATGACATGCCCGCCGGACTGGGATTACGTGAATCCAGTATCGATAGGCCATGGCCGGCGAGCATCGTCTTAACGGACTAACGCTGTGGCCACCGTCCGGGTCGTCCGTTTGGACGTGGCGCTGTCCCGGAGAGGGGCGGCATGTTCCGGCGTTGGCGCCTGGTCTGAGCGCGCCCCGCGCCCACGCTCAGGGACTGGTGCGGTCATTTCCGCCATATAAGGACATCCCCATGCTCAACCGGATCACCATCGCCCAGCGCCTCTGGTTCTGGGCCGCGCTTGCCAGTTTTCTGTTCTACTCCGCCGTGGCGCTGGGCTGGCATGGCCTCTATCAGGCCCGCGACAGCCTGCGCGTGGTGCATGACCAGCGGCTGCGGGCCCTGGAGGATTTCGCAGAGATCGCTCGGCGTCTGGATGAAAACCGCCGGCTGGTGCTGCTGGCCTTTCGGTACGACCCCAGCGGGCAACTGGTGCGCGCTCATGAGCGTCCGGTCGGGGTGCATCTGGATGCCATCGAAGCCAACAACGAGGCCATTGCCGGCCTCTGGGCGCAAGCGGCGACCTGGCCCGGCGAACAGTCGCATGTCGAGGCGTTCGAGGCGGCCTATACGGAATGGCTGCTGGAACTCGATAGCGTCCTGGCGTCGCTGCGCCTGGATGACTTCCGCTCCGATGGCATGGTGGCGTTTCTCGGCCTCGGCATGCCGCTAGGCGAGCAGGCGATGCGGGCGCTGGACGGTATGCGCCAGGCTCAGCGGGCTCTCACCGAACAGGACTATCGAGCGGCGGAGCGGCGCTACCAGTGGGTGGTGATGGCCTACCTGGCGCTTGCTGTGTTGGGCGTGGTGGCCGGCGGCCTGACGGCGTTCTCCGTCCTGGGTCGCCTGCGGCGCGCTTTTGCCGTGGCCAGCGACAGCTTGGGCGCCATGGCTGCAGGAGACCTGTCGCGCCCCGTTCCCCAGCTGGGCCACGACGAGGTCGGCAGCATGCTGCGCGACATGGCGGTGATGCGCGACAGCCTGCGGGGGTTGATCGCCGCTGTGCACGAGCAGATGCAGCGCCTAGAGCGGGAGGCGGGGCAAATGGCTGAGGTGGCGTCCGGCTCGTCGGTTGCCACGCAGCAACAGGCGGCGGCCGTCGACGCCGTGTCCCGGCTGGTCATGGAACTGTCGCACTCCATTGAACGTGTCGAGACCCACGCGCAGGCCACGCGGCGGATCACCGAGGAGTCGGCCAGACGCTCTGCCGAGAGTGAAGGCGTCGTTCGCGCCATGGGTGACGAGATGCAGGGCATCTCCGAGGTGGTGGCGGACACGGCGAGGCACATACGCGAACTGGACGCCCTTTCCGGTGACATCAGCAGCGTACTGGGGGTCATCCGGGGGGTGGCCGAGCAGACCAACTTGCTGGCGCTCAATGCCGCCATCGAGGCGGCCCGGGCGGGCAAGGCCGAGGTTTCGCCGTTGTGGCCGATGAGGTGCGCCTGCTGGCCAGGCGAACCGGAAACTCCGTTGCCGATGTCGGCGACATCGTTGCGCGCATCCAGAACGGCACCCAGGACGTGGTGCGCAGTATGGACAGGACCGTGCAGCGGGTGCGGGATGGGGTCGGCCTGGCAGACAAGGCGGGGACCTCGATCGCGCAGATCAGGCAGGGCACCGAGCGGGTGATCGAGGCGGTGGGCGGCATCGGTGATGCGGTCCAGGCCCAGGCCGAGGCCATGCGCGAGATCACCGAGCAGGTCGAGGAGGTGGCCGGCGGCACCCGGGAGCTGTCGCAAAGCGCCGAGCGCGGCGCCGAGGCTGCGGCCGATCTGGAGCGTCTGGCCGCCGAGCTGGCTCGCCTGTCGGCGCGCTTCATTGTCGAGAGCACTCCCTCCGACGTTACGTCTAGTCCGCTTTGACGATGAGCCGGCTCGCCCTAGCGTCGGATTATCCAGTCGTGCCTGCGCAAATCGCGCGATAACAAGAAGGAGCCGACGATGACTGCGACTCGGGAAAATACGCCACAAGAAATCGAATTGATCGAACGCGCACGACGCCTGGTGCCGCAGCTCAAGGCGCGTGCAGCGCAGGCGGAGCGCGAGTTCAAGGTACCGGTCGAAACCATTGCCAATATGCAGGAAGCGGGACTGTTCCGCGCCCTCCAGCCCAAGGCTTACGGCGGCTACGAGATCGATCTGCGGGCATTTTTCGAAATCCAGATGACCCTTGCCGAGGGTTGCATGTCCACCGCCTGGGTCTACGGCGTGCTCGGCGTGCATCCCTGGCAGCTGGCGCGCTACCCGCTTGAGGCCCAACGCGAGGTGTGGGGCGAGGACAGCAGCACCCTGATGTCGTCCACCTACATGCCGGTGGCGAAGGTGACCCCGGTCGAGGGTGGCTACCGCATCAGCGGGCGCTGGGGTTTCTCCAGCGGCAGCGAGCACTCCAGCTGGTGCCTGTTGGGCGGCATCATCCCTCCAGAAGGCGACCAACCCGCCGAGCACGGCACCTTTCTAGTGCCGCGCAGCGACTATCGCATTGAACACAATTGGGACGTGCTGGGCCTGCGCGGCACCGGCAGCCACGATATCCTGGTGGAAGACGCCTTCGTGCCGGCCTACCGGGTCCAGCGCACCAACAACTGGACCCTGGAGGCCACCCCGGGTCGCCTGGTCAACACCAACCCGATCTACGCCATTCCCTTCGCCCAGATATTTGCCCGCGCGGTGTCCACCTCCGCAATGGGTGCGTTGCAGGGGGCGATCAACGAGTTCCGCAGCAATGCCGCGCAGCACATCGGCAAGCACGGCGCCAAGACCGCCGAGGACCCAGGGGCGCAGAACGCCGTGGCTGACGCCACCATCACCCTGGACATGCTCAAGCTGGTACTGGAGCGCAACTACGGGCAGTTGATGCAGCTGGCGCAGGCCAACGAGTACCCGGACGTGGAGACGCGGCTGCTGTACCGCTTCCAGTCCTCCTACGTGACCAACATCTGTGCCGAGAAGGTCAACGAGCTGCTGCGCTGCATGGCTGCATCCGGGCTGTACAGCAGCAATCCGGTGGCGCGCATCTTCCGTGACCTGCACCAGGCACGCGGGCATATCGCCAACAACTACATGGCCTACGGCCGCAGCTACGGCGCGGTTTTGCTCGGCCTGCCCAACCCCGATCCCTTCGTTTGACGGCGACCGTACCGTTCGGCATCCCGACGCCGGCGGTGCGGTGATGGATTCCCTCTCTCGTGCAAGGCAAAACAACAATGACAGGCCAAGCTTCGACTGAAACCCGTTACGACGTCATCGTCGTAGGCTCCGGCGCTGGCGCCATGACGGCGGCGCTGTTTGCCGCTGATGAAGGACTGTCGGTCCTGATGATCGAGAAGACCGCCCAGTACGGTGGCACCTCGGCCATTTCCGGCGGCGGCATCTGGATTCCGAACAACCACCATTTCCAGGCCAAGGGCGGCAACGACAGTTTCGACAAGGCCTGGACCTATCTCCAGGCTGCGGTTGGCGACCGGGTCGACGAAGCACGCCTTCGCGCTTACCTGGAACAGGCTCCGCGAATGGTGCGCGAGCTCGAGAAACACAGCCGCGTACGTTTCGCCGTCGCCGAGAAGTACCCCGATTATTATCCGCATCTGCCCGGCGCCTTGCCCGGCGGACGCTCGCTGGACCCGGAAATCTTCGATGCCAGCGTGCTCGAAGAGGAATTCGCCAATCTGCGTCCGGCATCACCAACGACGCTGCTGATGGGCAAGATCGCCTGGACCGCGCGCCAGGCACACAAGGCCATGTCGCGCAGTTTCGGCTGGCGTTTCGTGCTCCTGGGCCTGATGTTGCGCTACCGCCTGGATTTCAAGTGGCGGCGCAAGACCGACCTTGACCGCCGAACCGCCCTGGGGGCTTCGCTGGTGGCCTCGCTGCGCCGTTCACTGATGGATCGCCAGGTGCCGCTGTGGCTGCGGACCGATTTTCGCGAGCTGCTGGTAACGGACGGACGTGTCAGCGGCGTTCGCGTCGAGCGTGATGGCGAGCTGATTGAACTGCATGCCTCGCGTGGGGTGATCCTTGCCTCCGGTGGTTTCGAACGCAACCAGGCCCTTCGCGATCGCTACCTGCCCAAGCCCACCTGCGAGGCCTGGAGCGCGACGCCACCGGGTGCCAACACCGGCGCCGCGCTGGAGGCGGCACTGGCCGAGGGGGCCGCCACGGATCTAATGGAACACGGCTGGTGGGCACCCACCATTGCCGTGCCCGGCGAGGAAAAGCCCAGGCCGATCTTCGCCGAGCGCGCCTTTCCCGGTTCCATCGTCGTCAACAGTCGAGGCCAGCGCTTCGTCAACGAGGCGGCGCCTTACCTGGAGTTCGTCGCCGCCATGTATCGCGACAACCAGGCCACGGACGGGCAGTCACTGCCGGCCTGGGTGATCTTCGACGGGCGTTTTCGTTTTCGCTACGCCATGGGACCGCTGATGCCCGCCCAGATCATGCCGGATGAGCGCCTGCCAGCGGAGTGGCTGAACAGCCTGTATTTCAAGGCAGACACCCTCGACGCGCTGGCGCAGCAGATCGGCGTGGACTCGGCAGGCCTTCAGGCGAGTGTTGCGCGTCTCAACGGTTTCGCCCGGACGGGCGAGGACCTGGAGTTCGGCCGCGGTGGCAACGTCTTCGACCGCTACTACGGCAGCGTCGACGTCAAGCCCAATCCCTGCCTGGCGCCCCTGGAAAAGGGGCCGTTCTACGCGATGCGCATGGACGCCGGAGACATTGGTACCAAGGGTGGGCTGCTGACCAACCAGCATGCCCAGGTCCTGCGCACCGATGGCCAGGTGATCGACGGGCTGTACGCCATTGGCAACACCTCCGCCTCGGTGTTCGGCACTACCTATCCCGGCGCAGGCGGGACACTGGGCCCAGCCATGACCTTCGGCTACATCGCCGCCGGACACCTGGCCGGCCAGCGCTGAGGAGCAGGACATGAGCACTTACGATGACGACAGCGTGACCGAGATCCTGCCGCCCTTGCGTGTGGAGGATGCGGATCGCCACGCCTGGGACGATACCTGTGACCTGCTGGCGGCGGGGTGGGGAGCTGCCGGTGCCTGTACCGCGCTGGAAGCTCACGGACGGGGCCTCGAGGTTCTGATAGTCGACCGCTTCCAGGGCGGCGGAGCCAGCGCCAAGAGCGGCGGAATCGTCTATGCCGGGGGCGGCACGCGCCAGCAGCGCGACGCCGGTTTTGCCGATACGCCTGAGGCCATGTTCGATTACCTGCGCCATGAAACGCAGGGCGTCGTCAGCGATGACACCTTGCGACGTTTCTGCGAGCAAAGCGTGGAGAATCTGCAGTGGCTGGAAAGCCATGGCGCTGAATACGGCTCGAGCATGCCGCCCGGTGGCGGCAAAACCTCCTATCCGCCGGATGGTTACTACCTCTATTACTCGGGCAACGAAAAGGTGCCGGCCTATGCCGGTCCGGCCTCGCCGGCGCCTCGCGGCCATCGCACAGTGGGCAAGGGCCAGAGCGGCCAGGTGCTTTACGATCAACTGCGAGACGCTTGCCGGCGCGCCGGAATCCGCACCCGGTTGCAGTCCAGCATCCGCCGCCTGGTACTCGATGGCGAGGGCGCGGTGGTGGGCGCTGAGCTCTGGTGCCTGCCTGCAGAAAGCCATCAGGCGCGCGAGCATGCTCGTCTGGCTGCCGCGGCCGAGCGCTGGCAGAACCTCGCGCCGGCCTACAGCGACCGGCTGCGTGGACGCCTGGCCCGTATCGAGCGTGACTACGCACGGCCGCTGGCGGTTCGTGCCCGTCGTGGCGTGGTGCTGAGCACCGGCGGCTTCATTTTCAACCCGCAGATGATGCGCGAGCATGGCTCCCGCTACGTGCGCACCTTCAAGGTAGGCGCCACCGGTTGCGACGGCTCGGCCATACGTTTGGGCGCCAGTGTCGGCGCGGCCAGCGGCCAACTTGAACGGGTTTCCGCCTGGCGCTTCCTCAGCCCGCCGCTGTGCTGGCCCAAAGGCATGGTGGTGAACAGCCGTGGGCAACGCGCCTGCAACGAGGAAGTCTACGGCGCCACCCTAGGCGTGCGTCTGTGCGAGGAACACGACGGCAAGGGCTGGCTGATCCTCGACCGGCGCCTGCGCCGGCAGGCGCTGAAGGAAACCCTGCGCGGCGGCTACTGGTGGTTCCAGACGATGCCGGCGTTACTGCTGATGCTCTTTGCCCGCAAGGGCAAGACCATCGAGGCGCTGGCCGAGGCGATCGGCGCCGACGCCACGACGCTGGCCGACACCCTGGCCCGTTACAACGCCTCGGCGCGGGGTGTGGCCGAGGACGAGATGGGCAAGTCGGCGGACAGTCGCCAGGTGCTGGACCAGGGCCCGTTCTATGCCTGTGACATTTCCGTCAGCAGTTCCGCTTACCCCATGGGCGGGCTGACCCTGGGCGGTCTGCAGGTGGAGGAGATGAGCGGGGCGGTGCTCGATCAGGCCGGCAGGCCGATTCCCGGCCTGTATGCCGCAGGCCGCGCGGCAGTCGGCATTCCCTCGCACATGTACATCAGCGGTCTGTCCTTGGCCGACTGCGTGTTCTCCGGACGGCGTGCGGCCCGCGCCGTCGCGGCTGCCACCGCGACGCCACTGCCGGCGAAGGTTTCCGTATGAGCATTCCAGGTATGCCCGCCGTCATCGCCGGCGCCGCAGCAGTGCCGCATCGCTGCGTTCGCTGGGGCGTCCGCCGGCGCATTCACAAGAGTATTGAGCCATGAGCAACTACATAGCACTGCGTGTCGCGCAGGTCATTGAGGAAACCGCCGATGCCCGTTCGCTGGTCTTCGAGGTTCCGCTGAACCTGGCCGAAGCGTTCCGTTATCGACCAGGTCAGTTCCTCACGTTGCGCGTACCTCACGGCGATGGCTGGCTGCCGCGCTGCTATTCACTGTCGAGTACGCCGCTGCTGGATGAGCCGCTGCGGGTCACCATCAAGCGCGTCGCCGACGGGCGTGCGTCGAACTGGCTCTGCGGCCAGTTGCGCGCCGGGGACAGCCTGGAGGTCATGCCACCGGCGGGTGTGTTCGTGCCCAAGCGATTCGACGGTGACCTGCTGCTGTTCGGCGGCGGCAGCGGCATCACGCCGGTGCTGTCAATCCTGCGCTCGGCGCTGCTGGCAGGCAAAGGCCGGATTCTGCTGATCTACGCCAACCGCGACGAAGCCTCCGTGATTTTCCGCGACGAACTGCGCGAGCTGGGCAGGGCGCATCCCGGTCGCCTGCAGGTTGTGCACTGGCTGGACTCGATCCAGGGCATTCCCAGTGCCGAACAGCTTGCCGAGCTGGCGCGCCCATTTATTCGCGCCGAGGCGTTCATCTGCGGGCCTGGGCCATTCATGGACACCGCAGTCAGCGCGTTGAAGGCCCTGGGCATGCCAGGGACGAACATCCACGTGGAGCGTTTCGTCTCGCTGCCAGGCGAGGGCGAAATCGCGCCCGTGGCCGCCAGCGAGGCGGCCTCCGCAGCAGCGGTCACGGTGGAGCTGGACGGCGAGCAGCACCAGCTCGAATGCGAGGCCGGAGAGACCCTGCTGTCGGCAATGGAGCGCGCGGGCCTCAAGCCGCCAAGCGCCTGCCGCGTCGGCGGCTGCGCCTCGTGCATGTGCACCCTGGAAAACGGCCAGGTCGAGCTGCTCATCAACGATGCGCTGGATGCTGGCGAGCTGGAGGAGGGCTGGATTCTCACCTGCCAGGCGGTGCCCACCAGCGACCAACTGCACATTCGTTTTCCATGATCACCAGGCGACTTCGACCATGACCGACACTATTTCGCCCCAGACACTGCTTGAGCCCACCGCTGTCGTGCCCATGACCATTCCTGCTCTGCTGTCGGAGGCGTCGCGGCGCTTTGCCGGGCTCGCCGCAATCGAAGAGAACGGCGTGGTCACCCGCTACGCCGAGCTGCCCGAACAGGTAACGGCCGTGACCCGGGGGCTGCTCGCCCGCGGCATCGAAGAAGGCGACAGAGTCGCTATCTGGGCGCCGAACTGCCGGGCCTGGATCATTGCTGCCCTCGGTATCCACTGCGCGGGCGCGGTGATGGTGCCCATCAATACCCGCATGAAGGGCCCCGAGGCAGCGGATGTGCTGGCGCGCAGCGGGGCTCGGCTGCTGTTTGTGTGCCGTGAATTCCTGGGCGTCGACTACCTCGAGTTGCTGCAGCCCTTCCGGCCGCAAAGCCTGGAAGGCGAGATCATCTTCGATGAGCTTGTCTCGGCCGACGGGCGGCAAGGGTGGCAGGCGTTTCTCGCCGAGGGCGCCTCGCTGGCCCCCGAGTGGGTCCAGGCCAGAATGGCCGCGGTAACGCCCGAGCACGTCAGCGACCTGCTGTTCACGTCCGGCACCACCGGCAAGCCGAAGGGCGTGCTGAGTACTCAGGGCCAGCTGCTTCGCGCTTTTCATGAGTACGGCAAGGTGATAGACCTCGGTCCGGGTGATCGTTACCTGATCGTCAATCCGTTCTTTCATGCCTTCGGTTACAAGGCCGGCTGGATCAGCTGCCTGCTGGCTGGCGCGACCATCCTGCCGCACGCGGTGTTCGATGCCGAAGTCGTTATCCAGCGCATCGTCGAGGACCGCATAACCGTGCTGCCGGGGCCGCCGACCCTATACCTGTCGATGCTGGCGCATCCGCAACTGGCGCAAACGGATCTTTCCTCGCTGCGGGTCGCGGTCACCGGTGCAGCCACCATCCCGGCGGTGTTGATCGAGCGCATGCGCGCCGAGCTGGGCTTCGAGGTGGTGACCACTGCCTACGGCCTCACCGAATGCGGCGGCCTGGCGACCATCTGCGATCCCGGCGCGCCGGCCGCAGTGATCGCCGCCACCAGCGGTCGTCCCATCGCCGGAACCGAGGTGAGCATCCGCAGTGCCGAGAACCAGGTTCTGCCACAAGGCGAGACCGGCGAAATCTGTGTGCGTGGCTTCCACGTCATGCGCGGTTATTTCCAGGACCCGCAGGCCACCGCCGAAGTGATTGACGCCGAGGGTTGGCTGCACACCGGTGATGTGGGTCGTCTCGACGAGCAAGGCAACCTGCAGATCACCGACCGCCTCAAGGACATGTTCATCGTGGGCGGATTCAACTGCTACCCGGCAGAGATCGAAGCCGTGCTGCTCGAGCATCCGGCCATCGCCCAGGTGGCGGTGATCGGCGTGCCGGACGAGCGCATGGGCGAGGTCGGCTGCGCCTGCGTGGTACGCCACGCGAACCAGTCGCTGGAGGTGTCCGAGCTCATCGCCTGGTGCCGTGAGCGGATGGCCAACTACAAGGTGCCTCGCCTGGTGCACTTCTTCGAAGCACTACCCCTGAATCCTTCCAACAAGGTGGCCAAGAACGACCTGCGCGCGCTGCTGGCGACCTGAGCCGCAGCAGCAACTCTCAGTTTCCCCTGGCTGCCGGACCACCGGCAGCAACGCGGAGCGATAGCAGTACAACAACAAGAACGGAGATAGCTATGAGCGTGAAGAAAGCGAGTTTTGCCCTGCATCTGCTGGGTGTATCGGTAGCCGTCGCCAGCGGTGCGGCGGTGGCCGGCCCTTCCTTCGAGATCGGCGAAAGGACCACGGTCGATACCACCCTGACGGTGAACTACACCGCCTCGGTGCGAACCGGCAAGCCCGCCAAGCAGTACCTTGAGAGCCTTAATAACGATGATGGCACGCGCAATTTCGATCGCGGTTCGCTGATCACCAATCGGGTCAGTCTGTTCGGCGAAGTGCTGGTACGGCACGACAACCTGGGGGCGGTGCTGAGGGGCAGTCATTTCTACGATGAGGCCTATCACGGTCGCAACGACAACGATTCGCCGAGCACCGTGAACAAAAGCGGCCGCAACGACACCTTCACCAGCGACACCCGGCGTGACAGCGGCGGCCGCGCGCGACTGCTCGATGCCTATGTGTACGGCAACTTCGACGTTCTGGACGGACAGTACCTGTCGCTCAAAGCCGGCCGGCACCTGGTGGCCTGGGGCGAAAGCATGTTCTGGCCCAACATCAGCCAGGGGCAGGCGCCGGTCGACGCGACCAAGTTCAACGTGCCGGGAACCGAGGCGAAGGACGCTTACCTGCCGGTGGGGCAGATCTCCGGATCCTGGTCGCTGAACGAGGACCTGGCGTTGCTGGGTTTCTACCAGTACCAGTGGGAAGAAACGCAGCTCAATCCGGTCGGCGACTACTTCAACGGCAGCGACATCTTCGGCCCCGGCGCCGAGTATTTCCGTTTCGCCGCCGGGAATCCGCAAGTGGCAGCGCTTTCCTATGCCGGCGAGGAAAAGCCGCGCGACAGCGGCCAGTGGGGTCTGGGCATGCGCTACCGCCTGACTGACAGCACCGAGGTCGGCCTGTTCCACTACCGTTACCACGAGCGAGTCGGTGCGCTGTTCTTCAATTTCGGCGGGGACACTCGCTATTCCTCCATGTCCGGCAGCGTTGCACCCGGCACCTTCAAGCTGGGTTACTTCGAGGACGTGAAGCTGACCGGCGTGAGCTTCAGCTCGAAGATCGGCGACGCGGTGCAGTTCGCCGGCGACCTGAGCTATCGCGATGGCTCGGCGGTATACCTGGATAACGGCACGCCGGCGCGCGGCGAAGTCTGGCAGGCGAACGTCAACGCCCAATACCTCATTGGGCCGAGCTGGCTGTCACACCAGACCTCGCTTTTCGGAGAGGTGATGCACCAGTACATCGACTCTGTGGACCCGGTAGGTATCACTGTCGATGGCGTGAATATCGGCAGCTTCGACAGCTTCATCTATGACGGCCAGACCCGTGGTTCGACACTGCTAGGCCTGGGCGCGCAGATGGAATACCCGAGCCTGTTCAGCGGCTGGGATCTGGTAACCAAGGTCAACTGGCAGCAGAACCTCGACGGCAGCGCCCTGCAGGGCATCGGCCGTAACGAGAAGCGCCTGACCCTGGGCGCGGACTTCAAGTACCTGGGCAACTTCCAGGTGGGGATGACCTACGTCGACTACCTCAGCTCGCCGAACATTGCCAAGGGCCGGATGCTGGCGGACCGCGACTACCTTTCCTTCAACGCCAAGTACACCTTCTAAGGCGACGCCATGCAGCGTCGGCGCGGGGCACTCCCGGGCGGCGCTGCAGCGCTCCTCACCCGAGGAGCTTAGACGCCACAAGGGGTGCCGATCGACGCGCCTTGGCCGTCTGCCCCTGGAGCACGGCATGAGCACCACTCCGGTCCTGCTGAAAGCCCATATCCAGGGCCGCCAGAGGCGGGGCCATCGTCCGTTCAGACGACGAGGGATGTGCCGGCGTTTGCCCAGAATGCAGACAACATCGCAACAGGAGCAATTTATGGATATCCACGCGAGCTTGGACTACAGCGGCAAGGTGGTGCTAGTGACAGGCGGCGCCAGAGGCGTGGGCGCAGGCATTACGCGCACCTTTCTGGCGGCCGGTGCGCAAGTGGTGGTGTGCGGGCGCAACGAGCCAGAGGCACTGCCGCAGGTGGCGGAAAACCGCGCCAGCTTCATTGCCGCCGACGTGCGCGATCTGCAATCACTGGAGGCCCTGTTCGGCGAGATCCGTCAGCGTTACGGCCGTCTCGACGTGCTGGTCAACAATGCAGGCGGCAGCCCGCCTGCGGACGCTGGCAGCGCCTCGCCACGTTTCCACGAAAGCATCATCCGGCTGAACCTCATTGCGCCGCTGAACGTGGCCCAGCAGGCCAATGCGCTGATGCAGGAGCAGGCCGAAGGTGGTGTGATCGTATTCATCGGCAGCATCAGCGCGCTCCGGCCGTCGCCCCTGACTGCCGCCTACGGCGCGGCGAAGGCGGGCATCCTGTCGCTGGCCAGTTCGCTGGCCGTGGAGTGGGCGCCGAAAGTGCGGGTGGTGGCGGTCAGCCCCGGCCTGGTGCATACCGAGCAGTCGCACCAGCACTACGGGGACGAGGCGGGCATCGCGGCGGTGAGTGCCACCATTCCCGCCAACCGCCTGGCGCAACCCGAGGATATCGGCGCCGCCTGCCTGTTCATCGCTTCCCCGCTGGGTGGCTACGCCAGTGGCTGCAACCTGCTGCTGCATGGCGGGGGCGAACGCCCGGCCTTCCTCGACGCATCGAACGCCTGAGTTCCTGCCCGGCAGCGGGGTGAGCAGATGCCACCCCGCTTGTCGCGCTCAACCGTGCCGGAGGAAGTCCAGGCAGCTGCGGTTGAACAGCTCGCGGTGTTCGACCTGCACCCAGTGACCGCAGCGGTTGAGGATGACCACCTGTGCCCGTTGGGCGTGGTCGACAATGTGCCGTGCGCCGCCGACCGGGTTGAAGTTGTCGTTGTTGCCCCAGAAGCACAGGATCGGGCAGTCGATTTCCCCAAGGCGCGCCGTCATGTTGGGGATCATCATGGTGCTGAAGAGATTCTTCGGCTGGGTGACCGCGACCGCCACGCGCTCGGCCAGGAGTTCCTCGGGCAGGATCGAGGGATCGAACAGCTGCAGGCTCATCATGCTGCGCATTTCCGGCAAGCCGATGGGGCCAGCGCCAAACAGCGAGACCATGCGCTGGATGCCCGGCATCTGGAAGTAGGTTTCGCGCTCCTCCACGCCGCCAGGCGCCAGCAGGATCAGCTTTTCTGCCAATTCAGGCTCGGCCAGCGTCAGGCCCAGTGCGATGGCACCACCCAGTGAGTTGCCCAGCAGGGTGCAGCGCGTGATGCACAGAGCCTGGGTGAAGGCCTGGAGCGTGGCGACGAAGAACGCCAGGTCGTAGTGGCCATCGTCCGGTTTGTCGGAGCGGCCGAAGCCCGGCAGGTCGAGCACGATATTGCGGTAACCAGCCTCAGCCAGCACGGGATAGTTGCCTTTGAAATTGCTGAAGCCACTCGCGCCGGGACCGCTGCCATGCAGCCAGAGCACCACCGGGCCCTGGCCCTCGTCCAGGTAATGCAGGCGCAGTCCGGTGTGCAGCGTGAGGTAATGGCCCACCGGCAGGGGTAGGTCTTGGTTCTGGGTCATCGCGGATTCTCCGATAGCTGGGAAGGGGCGTCGGCGCGCACGGCGCCGTTACTCCCGTCACGCGATGGTCGGACGCTCGGTGGCGAAGGGCATCGTTCGTTCAGACGAGTCAGGGGAAGATCACAGGTCAGGCGTCCGGTTTAGTCCCCTTGGACGATGCGGCGCTTGGCGGCGACCCGAATGATGCGGACAAAACAAGAACCAAGGGCGTCAGCCCGTCCGTAGGAGACTCGTTATGAAATTGCAGAACAAAGTAGCGTTCGTGACCGGCGCCGCCCAGGGCATGGGCCTGGCTATCGCCCGCCGCTTCGTGGAAGAGGGCGCACGGGTGGTGGCAGCCGACATCAACCTCGACAGTCTGCGCGAAGGCCTCGGCGAGCTGGGCGACAAGGTGTTGCCGGTGGTCTGCAACGTGGCCGACAGCGCGTCCGTGGCCGAAGCGGTGAATCTTGCCGAGAAACACTTCGGGCGCCTCGACATCCTGGTCAACAACGCCGGCGTCGGCGGCCTGGACAGCTTCCTCGACACGCCCGACGAAAGCTGGCAGCGCGTCATCGGCGTCAACCTCACCGGCGCCTTCTACTGCGCCCGGGAAAGTGCCCGGCTGATGGTCAAGGGCGGCGCCGGTGGCAGCATCATCAACCTCTCCAGTACCTCGGCGCTGACTGGCGAAGGCCCCAATCACTACTGCGCTTCGAAGGCCGGAATCATGGGGCTGACCCGTGGTATCGCCAGGGAACTGGCGGGCCATGGCATCCGCGTCAACACCCTGGTGCCCGGGCCAACCGATACCCCGATGATGGCGGGCATTCCCGACGAGATGATGGCGGACCTGCTCAAGGGCGTGCCGCTCGGTCGCCTCTGCAGCACCGACGAAATCGCTCGCGTCGCGGCCTTCCTGGCCAGCGAAGAAGCCAGCTTCATCACCGGCCAGAACATCGCCGTCAACGGCGGCATGGCCTTCATTTGATCAGGGGAATCGCAATGTCACGTCTTGCAGGAAAAATCGCTTTCGTCACCGGTGCCAGCTCCGGAATCGGGGAGGCCACGGCCGTTCGTTTTGCCGAAGAGGGTGCTTTGGTGGTGCTCTGCGGTCGCCGCGAAGAGGCATTGGCTGTTGTTCAGGAAAGAATTCTCAGCGCCGGTGGCAAGGCTGAAATCGCTGTGGCTGACGTCAGCAACGAGGCCGCTTATGTCGGCGCGATCGAAGCTGCCGCTCAGCGTCATGGCCGCCTGGATATTCTGGTCAACAACGCCATGGCTTTCACCTGGGGCGCGGTGGACAGCATGTCCACCGAGGACTGGCACGCCAACTTCAAGACCACTGTTGACGGCACCTTCTGGGGTACCCGGACTGCGATGCGTCTGATGAAGGAAAAGGGTGGCGGCAGCATCGTCAACATCTCCTCGATCTGTGGCCAGTTCGGCACGGCCTGGATGAGCGGCTACTCCGCTGCCAAGGCCGCGGTGAACAACTTCAGCCGGGCGGTAGCCAGTGAAGGCGCGCCTTACGGCGTGCGCTGCAACGTGGTCATCCCGGGCGTGGTCGACACCCCCGCCATGGCCGGCATGATGAGCGACGACAAGGCCCGCGGTAACACCGAAAAACTCATCCCGATGAAGCGCGTGGGCAAACCGGTTGAACTGGCTAACGCGATCCTGTTCCTGGCCAGCGATGAAGCGTCCTACGTCACCGGCGCCTGCCTGAACGTTGACGGCGGCCGCAGCTCCGACCTGTACACCGTGTTTGAGTGAGGTGCGCATGAGTGATCAGGATCTCTTGGCGCGTATCGACCGCCTGGAATCGCTCGATGCGATCCGCCAGCTGGCCGCCAAGTACGCGCTGTCGCTGGACATGCGTGACCTGGACGCCATGGCCAACTGCTTCGCACCGGACGTGCGTGTCGGTCGCGACAAGGTCGGCCGTGCGCATCTGAAGGCCTGGCTCGACGACACCATGCGGCTGCAGTTCCACGGCACCTCGCATCACCTGGGCCAGCACATCATCGAGTTCGCCGATCCGGACCACGCCACCGGCGTGGTGTATTCGAAGAACGAACATGAAACCGGCCCCGAGTGGGTGATCATGCAGATGCTCTACTGGGACGACTACGAGCGCATCGATGGGCGCTGGTGCTTCCGCCGGCGGCTGCCGTGCTACTGGTATGCGACCGACCTGAACAAGCCACCCATCGGCGGTTTGAAGATGCGCTGGCCGGGCCGCGAACCTTACGCCGGCTCCTTCCATGAGCTGTTCCCGTCGTGGAATGCCTTCTGGGCCAACCGGCCGGGCAAGGACGAGCTGCCCCAGATCGCCGAGCCGGCGCCGCTGGAAGGCTTCCTTGCGACCATGCGCCGTGGCGCGGCGGACCCAAAGATCCGCGTGCGCTGAACCCTTCACCTCTTGCCCGCTCGCGCGTTCATGGCATTTGGCGAGCGGGCCTTTTCTTTCGGGCCGAAGCCTGGCATCGGCAAGGCCGCTGCCAGGCTTCGGCCCCCCTTGGGGGACCAATCGATGAATCCACTGTTCCAGCCCCTTCAGCTGGGTGAGCTGCAGCTCGCCAATCGTATCGTGATGGCGCCGATGACCCGCAGCCGCGCCGATGCGCGTGGCGTGCCGACCGCCGAAATGGTCGATTACTACCGTCAGCGGGCCGGGGCGGGCCTGATCGTGGCGGAGGGCACCGCACCTTCGCCTGAAGGCCTCGGCTATTGCCGCACCCCAGCGATCTACGATCAGGAGCAGGTCGCCGCCTGGCGTGCGGTAACCGATGCGGTGCATGCCGAGGGCGGCCTGATCGTCCTGCAACTGATGCACGTCGGCCGTGCCGCCAGCCGTCACAACAAACCCGCAGGCGCGCGCACCGTCGCACCGTCTGCGCTGCGCGCCAACGCCCAGGTGTACAGCGACGCCGCGGGGATGGTGGACACCGAGGAACCGCATGCGTTGAGCACCGAGGAAGTGACCGGGGTGGTGCGTCAGTACCGCGACGCTGCGGTGCTGGCCCGCGAGGCCGGCTTCGATGGCGTCGAGCTGCACTGCACCAGCGGCTACCTGCCGATGCAGTTCATGGCCAGTGGCAGCAACCAGCGCGAGGACCGCTACGGCGGTTCGGTGGAAAACCGCGTGCGCTTCCCGGCCGAGGTGCTGGCGGCCATGGCAGAGGCCATCGGCGCAGGTCGTGTCGGCTATCGGATGTGTCCGGGAAATCCCTACAACGACATCCAGGACGAAGACCCCGCCGGCACGGCGGTGGCATTGATGAAGGCCGTCGCTCCGCTGCAACTGGCCTACCTGCATATCATGCGCTCACCGGTCGCCGGACTGGATGCCTTCGCCCTGGCGCGGGAATACGGCCAGACCGCGTTGATCCTCAATGATGGCTTTGATGGCCCCAGCGCCGCCGCGTCGATTGAGGCCGGTCAGGGCGAGGCGGTGTCCTTCGCCCGCCACTTCATCGGCAATCCCGATCTGCCCCAGCGTCTGCGCAACGGCTGGCCGCTGGCGGGCTTTGACCGCAGGTCGCTCTACAATTCAGGTCCGGCAGGCTATAGCGACTATCCGGCGTGGCCGGGTTGAGTTCAGGTCCGAGCGGCTTGCGGCGGTAAAGAAAATGCCCGCTTCGTTAAACGAAGCGGGCATTTATTTTGTCGGCCATGCGCGGTTTGAATCAGCGTGCCCGTGGCTCGCGGGGCATGCCCAGGGCGCGCTCGGCGATGATGTTGCGCTGAATCTCGTTGCTGCCGCCGTAGATGGTGTCGGAGCGGGTGAAGAGAAACAGCGACTGCAGCCGTGACAGCTGGTACGGCGCGCCTTCGAGCAGCTCTGCCTGCGGGCCGAGTACATCCATGGCCAACTTGCCCAGGTCGCGGTGCCAGTTCGACCAGGCCAGCTTGTAGATCATCGCTTCGCCACGCAGGCTGCCGTCCTGGGTGCCGGAGAGCATGCGTAGCGAGTTGTAGCGCAGCACCTTGAGGCCGGCCCAGGCCTGCGCCAGGCGCTGGCGGATCAGCGGGTCGCGGTCGGCTCCGTTGTCCTGGGCGGCGCGGATGACCTCCTCGAGTTCGTTGCGAAACTGCATCTGCTGGCCGAGGGTCGACACGCCGCGCTCGAAGCCGAGCAAGGTCATGGCCACTTTCCAGCCATCGCCCGGCGCGCCGATGATGTTGTTCGCCGCAGTGCGGGCGTCGCTGAAGAACACCTCGTTGAACTCGCTGGTGCCGGTCAGCTGCTGAATCGGCTGCACGGCGATGCCAGGCTGCTCCATCGGTACCAGAAGGAAGGTCAGGCCCTTGTGGCCCACGCTTCCCTGTTCCGTACGCGCCAGCACGAAGCACCACTGCGACTCATGGGCTAGGGAGGTCCAGACCTTCTGCCCGTTGATGATCCACTCGCCATTTTCCAGCTGGGCGCGGGTCTTGACGCCGGCCAGGTCCGAGCCGGCGCTGGGTTCGGAATAACCCTGGCACCAGAACTCGCGACCTTCGAGGATGCCGGGGAGGAACCGCTGTCGCTGCTCCTCGCTGCCCAGCGCCACCAATGTGGGGCCGATCAGGCCTTCGCCGATGTGGCCCATGCGGCCGGGGCCGCCGGCGCGTGCGTATTCTTCATGGAAAATCACCTGCTGCGAGATCGACAGGCCGCGGCCACCGCATTCGGTGGGCCAGCCGATGCCGATCCAGCCGCCCTTGGCCAGCTCGCGCTCCCAGGCTTTGCGCTCCTCGGGGAACATGTGCTCGTCGCCCGGCCCGCCGCGAAAACGCAGCGGCTCGAATTCACCGCACAGGTGCGTCTGGAGCCAGTCGGCGACCTGCTGGCGGAAAGCTTCGTCTTCGGCGCTGAATCCAATTTTCATGGGCGGGACTCCAGGATGTGGGCGGCCAGGCGTTCACGGTGCCAGGCCGGGGTGCCCAGCAACTGCTCGCTGGCGCGGGCGCGTTTGAAATAAAGGTGGGGATCGTATTCCCAGGTAAAGCCGACGCCGCCGTGCAGCTGAATGGAGTCGGCGGCGCAGAGCATGAAGGCTTCGCTGGCCTCGCTCTTGGCAATGGGTGCGGCTTCGATCAGTTCAGCTTTGAGTTGCGCGTCGCCGTCCGGCGCCAGCACCTGCTGGGCGATGCACGCGGCGTAGTAGGCGGCCGAACGGCTGTTCTCGATGTGCAGCATGAGGTCCGCGCAGCGGTGCTTGATCGCCTGGAAGCTGGCAATCGGACGGTTGAACTGCTGGCGCTCGCCGATATAGCTCAGGGTGAGGTCGAGGCAGCGCTGAGCGGCGCCGGTCTGCTCGCAGGCGAGGGCGATGGCGCCAATCTGCAGCGTTTGTTCCAGCAGGGCGGCGGCGTCCTGGTCGAGCGTCAGGCTCTGCGCGGGCGCGACCGTCACGTTGGTGAGCCTGATTCGCGCGAGCCGGCGGGTCTGGTCAAGGGTCGGCAGGGCGCTGCGCTCGATACCGGCCTGGTCCGCGGGCACCGCGAACAGGCCAAGACGACCGTCCTCGTGTGCGGCGGCAAGGATCAGCAGATCGGCGCTGGCGCCGTCGAGCACCGCGTCGTATTCGCCATCCAGTCGCCAGCCTTGGGCGTATGCGCGTGCGCTCGGTTGGTGGGGGGCCAGCCAGCCGCTACGCGCCTGCCGAAAGGCGAGGGTGGCGGTCATGGTGCCGGCGGCCAGTTCGGGTAGCCAGGTTTCGCGCAGGGGTTCGTTGCCGCCGAGCAGCAGCGCCGGTGTGGCCAGACAGGCGCTGGACAGGAAAGGCGCGCAGAGCAGGTGACGGCCCATCTGCTCAAGCAGGATCGCCTGCTCGACGAAGCCCATGCCGACGCCGCCGTACTGCTCGGGGATCATCAATGCCGGCCAATACAGCTCCTGGCCGATCTGCTGCCAGACCTGCGCGTCGTAGCCCTGCGGGCTCTCCATGGCGGTGCGTACCGCGGCGGAATCCGATGCTTTGCCCAGAAAGCCCGCAGCGGCCTCCTGAATCATCAATTGCTCTTCGTTAAAGGCGAAGTCCATGACTGGCTCCTTGGAAAGTCTCAGGTGCGAGTCTCCCTTGCCATGGCCGCGTGGCGAATCCTCAAAAAGGACTAGCCCGAGTTGCGTTGATTTGCATGGCGGTGAGGTCGCTCCCATCCCTGGGCAACCGTGCGGCGGTGCGTAGTCTCAACGGACGATGAAGCTTTCCTCGACGCTTCACAGAATGGCGCTCAACCAACGATGAGTCTTGTTGCAGGAGCGCAGATATGATCGAAATCCGAGCATTGAGTTATTTGGTCGCCCAGGCGAGCAACCTCAACGATTGGCAGCGCTATGCCGAAGACGTGCTGGGCATGCAGGTCAGTGCCGCGCCAGGTGGCGGGCTCTACGTGAAGATGGATGAGCGCCCGTTCCGCATGCTCATCGTCGAAGGGGCGGATGCGCGCTACCTGGCTTCCGGTTGGGAGCTGGCCAGCGAAAAGGCCTTCACCCATGCACTGCAGCTGCTTGCCGACAAGGGCGTGGCCTTTGAACAGGGAAGCGCGGCTGAATGCGACCAGCGCGGCGTGCAGGCGCTCGCCGTGGTCATTGATCCCTCGGGTAATCGCCACGAACTGTCCTGGGGCCATCGCTCCGACTGCCAGCCCTTCGTCTCGCCCCAAGGCGTGCCGCGCTTCGTCACCGGCGAAATGGGTCTGGGCCACACGGTGTTGCCCGCGCCCAATTTCGACGCTACTGCGGCGTTTGCCCGCGATGTATTGGGCTTCGAGGTCTCCGACGTCTTCAATTTCCGTCCGGGGCCCGACGCGCCGCCGGTCCGCATCCATTTCATGCATTGCGCCAATGCGCGCCACCACAGCTTGGCCCTGGCCGAGTACCCGGTCCCCAGCGGCTGCGTGCACGCCATGGTGGAAGTGGATTCGATGACCGAGGTCGGTCGGGCGCATGACCGCATGCACGCCGCCGGTGTCGCGCTGTCGGCGACCCTCGGCCAGCACCTCAACGATCGCATGACCAGTTTCTACATGAAGACCCCGTCCGGCTTCGATCTCGAATACGGCTACGGCGGCCTGCAAGTGGACTGGAACGAGCACAGCACTTTCGAATTCACCCGTGTGAGCCTCTGGGGGCACGACTTCTCGGTCGGTCGCCAGCAATAAGGAATCGCCATGAACAAGCAGATGACAACCCAGGAAGCCGTGGCCCTGCTCAAGGACGGCATGACCGTAGGCTTCGGCGGCTGGGGCCCGCGCCGCAAACCGATGGCCGTGGTGCGCGAGATCCTGCGCTCGGACGTCAAGGATCTCACCGTGGTCGGCTACGGTGGCCCGGAAATGGGCATGCTCTGTGCCGCCGGCAAGGTCAGGAAGCTGATCTTTTGTTTCGCGACGCTGGATGCCATCCCGCTGGAACCCTGGTTTCGCAAGTGCCGCCAGGCCGGCCAGATCAAGGAGTTGATGGAGCTGGACGAAGGCATGTACCAGTGGGGGCTGCGGGCCGCCGGCATGCGTTTGCCCTTCCTTCCCACCCGCTGCGGCCTGGCCACCGACGTCACCCGCCTGAATCCCGAGCTGAAGACCATCCGCTCGCCCTACGACGACGGCGAAGTGCTGCTGGCGATGCCGGCGTTGAACCTGGACATCAGCTTCCTGCATGTCAACGAAGCCGACCGCCTGGGCAACACCCTGATCACCGGCAACGATCCCTACTTCGATCATCTGATGGCCCGGGCCTCGGCCCAGTGCGTGGTGTCCTGCGAGCGCATCAGCGATCGGCTGGAGCTCTGCGCCGAGCAGGCGCGCTTCAACCTGTTCGAGCGCTATCTGGTGACCGGCGTCGTGCATGCGCCCTTCGGCGCGCACCCGACCACCTGTGCGCCTGAGTACGGCTGGGACATGGCCCACCTCAAGCGCTACGCCGAGTCGGCAGAGGGCGAGGGCGGCTGGGCGGCCTACATGGACGAATACGTCCACGTCAGCGAGGCCGATTACCAGACCAAGAACGGCGGCCAAGACCGCCTGCGTACGCTGGCCCTGCCGGTGTTCTGAGGAGTTCGACATGAGCGTTGCAGAGAATTATTCACTTGCCGAACTGATGATCGTTGCCGCCAGCGAAGCCTGGCGCGACAACGGCGAGCTCTTCGCGTCGGGGCTCGGCGTATTGCCGAGGCTGGGCGCCAGCCTCGCCAAGCTGACTCACACCCCTGAGCTGCTGATGACCGACAGCGAGTGCTTCCTCGTGGAGGAGCCGATCCCGGTCGGCCCGCGTGGCGATTACGTGCCCAAGTATTCCGGTTATCTGGGTTTTGAGCGCGTGTTCGAAGCCGTGTGGGGCGGGCGCCGCCACGCGATGATCGGCCCGACCCAGGTGGATCGCTTCGCCCAGACCAACCTCTCGGCCATCGGCGGCGACTACTACCAGCCGAAGATCGCCATGCTCGGCGTACGCGGCCTGCCGGGTAACAGCATCAACCACAGGAATTCCTTCCTGGTGCCCAACCACTCGACCCGCTCGCTGGTGGCGGAAGTGGACATGGTCTCGGGCGTCGGCTTCAAGCCCGAGCGCTGGGAGGAGGGCATGAACGCTTCGCTGATGTCGGTGGGCATTCTCCTGACGAATCTGTGCGTGATCGACTACAACGGGCCGAACCATGCACCCCAGGTGCTTTCGCTGCATCCCGGCGTGAGCTTCGCGCAGGTCCAGGAAAACACCGGCTTCGAATTGCTGGCCGCGCCGGACATGGGCGTCACGCCGGCGCCCACCGAGGCCCAGCTGGAACTCATCCGTCGCCTGGACCCGCACGACCTGCGCAGCAAGCAGCTCAAGGGCAATCCGCCCGGCATTCGTCAGGCCTGAATCGGGAGCCGCGTCAATGAGCGAATTTATCGAACGCGTGGACGCCAGCGAGTACGAGACCGACGAGCCAGTGCGCTACGCAGTGCGGGACGGCATCGCCTCGGTGACGATGAACCGACCCGGTTTCAACAATGCGCAGAACTCGCAGATGACCTATGCGCTGGATGACGCCTTCCGCCGGGCCGTGGCCGATGACGCGGTGAAAGTCATCGTCCTGCGTGGGGAGGGCAAGCACTTCTCCGCCGGACACGACATCGGCACGCCGGGCCGCGATATCAACAAGCCGTTCGATCGGGCCCATCTGCTCTGGGACCACACCAACAAGCCCGGCGGCGAGTTCCTCTACATGCGCGAGCAGGAGGTCTATCTGGGCATGTGCCGCCGCTGGCGCGAAATGCCCAAGCCGACCATCGCCATGGTGCAGGGCGCCTGCATTGCCGGTGGGTTGATGCTGTCCTGGATCTGCGACCTGATCGTTGCCAGCGACGATGCCTTCTTCCAGGACCCGGTGGTGCGCATGGGCATTCCTGGCGTCGAGTATTTCGCCCATCCCTACGAAATGAACCCGCGTATCGCCAAGGAATTCCTTATGACCGGCGACCGCATGACGGCCACGCGGGCCTACGAGGTGGGCATGGTCAATGGCGTGGTCCCACGCGAGGCGCTGGAGACCACCGTGTACGAACTGGCCGGCAAGATCGCCGCTCAGCCGCGCATGGGGCTGGCCCTGACCAAGCAGGCGATCAACCACGTCGAGGATCTGGCCGGCAAGCGCACGGCCATGGATGCGGTGTTCGCCTGGCACCACTTCGCCCACACCCACAACGAACTGCTGTCCGGCGACAAGCTCGGCGGTTACGACGCCAAGGCCATGGCCGCGGCGAACAAGAAATCCGCGGGAGAACGCTGATGTCCTGGCTCGAGACGGAACTGACGCAACGCCTGGGTTGCCGCTATCCGGTGGTGCAGACCGCCATGGGCTGGGTCGCCGATGCCAACCTGGTGATCGGTACCACCCAGGGCGGCGGATTTGGCTTCCTGGCCGCCGCCACCCTGAACACGGCGCAGACCCGCAGCGAGATCGAAAAGATCATCGCCGCTACCGGCAGCCGCAACTTCGGCCTGAACTTCCACATGTTTCAGGAGAACGCCGCCGATTGCGTGGACATGGCCATCGAATATGGCCTCAAGGCCGTCAGCTACGGCCGTGGTCCGGATGCCGCGACCGTAAAGCGCTTCAAGGATGCCGGCGTGCTCTGCATCCCCACCGTCGGGGCGGTCAAGCATGCGCTCAAGGCCGTGCAGATGGGCGCCGACATGATCACCATCCAGGGCGGCGAGGGCGGCGGCCACACCGGCGGCGTACCCAGTTCGATCCTGTTGCCGCAGGTGCTCGATGCGGTGAGCGTGCCGGTCATTGCCGCCGGTGGCTTTTCCACCGGGCGAGGCCTGGCCTCGGCACTGGCCGCGGGCGCCTGTGGCATCGCCATGGGTACGCGCTTTCTGATGAGCCAGGAGTCGCCGACCCCGGTGCAGACGCTGGAGCGCTACCTCAAGGTGACTGATCCCCAACAGATTCGCGTGACCCTGGCGGTCGACGGCATGCGCCACCGGATGATCGAGAATGCCTTCATCAACCGTCTGGAAAAGGCCAGCGGCCTGGGCCGTTTGCTGATTGCGATGCGCAGCGCCTGGAGCTGGAAGCAGCAGACCGGCATGAGCAGCGCGCACATGCTCGCAACCTTGGCGAAGGTGCTGAAGGAAGAGCCTGAAGCCCTGTCGCAGACCCTCATGGCCGCCAACCAGCCGGTGCTGTTGCAGAAATCCATGCAGGACGGCCTGCCGGACGAAGGCATTCTGCCGTCGGGCCAGGTGGCTGCGGCCATCGAGACGCTGGCCAGTTGCGAAACCATCATCCGCGAGATTGTCGAGCAGGCCGAAGCCTGCCTAGCCGATCTCTATCAACGCGGCGCCCCCCGGGCCCAGGCATGCAGGAGCGCATCATGAGCATCGCATTCACCACCTCCACCGAGAACGGCGTCGCCGAACTGGTCATCAACAAGGCGCCGGTCAACGCGCTCGACAGCGCCGAATGGCAGGCACTGGCCGATACCATCAATGCCCTGGGCGCAGCGCCCGAGACGCGGGTCGTCGTCATTCGTGCCGAAGGGCGCGGTTTCTGCGCCGGCGTGGACATCAAGGAACTGGACCGTCACCCCGAGCGTATCGTCGCGGTCAACCGGGGCAACTACGAGACCTTCAAGGCCGTGCATCGCTGCCCGGTGCCGGTGATCGTCGCGGTTCACGGCTTCGTTCTCGGTGGCGGCATCGGCATCACCGGCGCCGCCGATATCGTGGTGGCTTCCGAGTGCGCCACCTTCGCCCTGCCGGAGGTGGATCGCGGCGCCATGGGCGGCGGTGCTCACCTGCAGCGCCTGTTCCCGGTGCAGAAGGTGCGTTATCTGTTCTTCACCGGCGAGAAGATCGGCGCCCGTGAAGCCGAGCGCTACGGCTTCATCGAGCAAGTGGTGCCGCGCGAGCAGTTGCGTGAAACCGCTCTGAACATCGCCACCAAGATCGCCGCCAAGAGCGCGGCCATGATCCGTATCGCCAAGGAAGCGCTCAACGGCATCGAAGACGGCAATCTGGAAGACAAATACCGCTGGGAGCAAGGCTTCACCCTGCAGGCCTACAACGAGGCCGACTCGGCGGAGACTCGCCGCGCCTTCGTCGAAAAACGCGACGCGAAGTTCTGAGGCACGCCATGGACCTGACTTATACCGACAAACAGAAAGCCTTCCGCGCCGAAGTGCGCGCCTGGCTGGTGGCCAACCTGCCCAAGGATCCATTGGCCAGCTACGACACCCGCGAAGGTTTCGAGCAGCACCGCGCCTGGGAAGGCAAGTTGTTCGAGGCGCGCTATTCCATGGTGATGTGGCCCGAGCATCTGGGTGGCCGCGGCTGCGACCTGATCGAATGGCTGATCTTCGAGGAAGAGTATTACGGCGCCGGCGCGCCGATGCGGGTCAACATCAATGGCCAGCTGCTGCTGGGCTCGACCTTGATGGAGTTCGGCACCGAGGAGCAGAAACGCGAGTTCCTGCCGCGCACGGCGTCCAGCGAGATCATGTGGGCACAGGCCTGGTCCGAACCCAATGCCGGTTCGGACATGGCAGCGATCACCTCCAAGGCGACCCGCGACGGCGACCACTATGTGCTCAACGGCCAGAAAACCTGGTCCACCCGCGCCAGTTTCGCCGACATGGCGTTCGGCCTGTTCCGCAGCGATCCGGCTTCTTCACGCCACCACGGCCTGAGCTTTCTGATGGTGCCGCTGGATACCCCCGGCGTGACCATCCGCCCGATCAAGGCGCTCAACGGCAAGGATGCCTTCGCCGAAATCTTCTTCGACGACGTGCGGGTGCCGGTGGCGCAGCGCATCGGTGACGAAGGCCAAGGCTGGCACGTGGCGATGGCTACCGCCGGCTTCGAGCGTGGCCTGCTGCTGCGCTCGCCGGCGCGCTTCCAGTCCGCTGCCACGCGGCTGGTCGAGCTGTATCGGGCCAACCGCGAGCTGGCCGACCGTGACCCGAGCATCCGTGATGCGGTGGCGCGGGCCTGGATGGGCGCCGAAGCCTATTGCCTGGGCGCCTACCACACCGTGGGCCGCCTCGGCCGTGGCGAGAAGATCGGCGCCGAGTCGAGCACCAACAAGATCGTCTGGTCCGAGCTGGATCTGCTGATCAACGAGACCGCGATGCGCATCCTCGGTGCCCGTGGCGAGTTGCGCAGCGGCGCGCCGCTGCTGGAGGCCGAAGAGGATGGCTGGCTGGAGGGCTTCCTGTTCGCCCAGGCCGGTCCCATCTACGCCGGCACCAACGAAATTCAGCGCAACATCATCGCCGAGCGGATGCTCGGTTTGCCGAAGTGAGGGGCGGGCGATGAACTTCATCTTTACCGACGACCAACTGGCGTTCCGTGAGGCCATCAGCCGTTTCCTGATGACCGAGGCTGCCCCCGAAATGCTCCGCGACATCTGGGAAACCGATGCCGGACGTTCGCCCGATCTTCGCGGCAAGATCGCCGAGCAGGGCCTGACTGCGCTTTCGGTGCCCGAAGAATGTGGCGGGCTGGGCATGGACGACATTGCCTGGGCACTGATGACCCAGGAGCTTGGCTACTACGCCATTCCCGACTCGCTGGCCGATACCGCCTATGTGGCGGCGGGCCTGCTCGCCGGTCTGCCGCAGAGCGAGCAACGCGATGCCTGGCTGGCGCAGATCGCCGAAGGCGGCATCCGCGTGGCCGTGGGCCACCCGGTCAATCCCTGGATAGCCGATGCGGCGCTGGCAGACTGGCTGTTACTGGCCCATCAGGATGAAGTGCACCTGGTCCCGCGCGACCAGGTGTCGGTGCAGGGCAATACCAGCATCGATGCCTCGCGGCGTCTGTACACCGTGACCTGGACGCCGGGCAGCGCGACCCGTGTGGCTGAGGCCCAATTGGGGCGGGCGCTGTGGGCGCAGAGCCTGAATCGCGGCGCCTTGTCGGTGGCCGGTCAGCTGATCGGCCTGGCCCAGCGCATGCTCGATCTGTCGGTCGACTACGTGGCCCAGCGCAAGCAGTTCGGCAAGCCGATCGGCAGCTTTCAGGCCGTCAAGCATCAGCTGGCGGATGTCGCCACCAAGGTTGAATTCGCCAAGCCGGTGCTCTATCGAGCCGCGCATGCCCTGGCCAAGGACGAAGCGGACGTCGACCTGCACATTTCCCACGCGCGCCTGGCGTGCTGCGAAGCCAGCTGGCTGGCCGCCCGTCACGGTATCCAGGTGCATGGCGCCATGGGGTACACCTGGGAGGTGGACCTGCAGATGTTCATGAAGCGTGCCTGGGCGCTGGACAACGCCTGGGGCGACCGTGCGCTCCACAAAACCCGGGTCGAACAGCACCTGCTCGGTGCCGCATTGCTGCCTGGCCACACTTTCGAGGAATGAACCATGCCTGAAGCCTACATAGTCGACGCCCTGCGCACGCCTACCGGCAAGCGCAAGGGCAGCCTGGCCCACGTGCATGCCGTCGACTTGGGAGCCCATGTGCTCAAGGCGCTGGTCGAGCGCAATGCAATTCCGGACGATGAATACGATGACGTGATCTTTGGTTGCGTCGATACCATCGGCTCGCAGGCGGGCGATATCGCGCGTACGAGCTGGCTGGCCGCGGGGCTGGCGCTGAACGTTCCGGGTACCACCGTGGACCGCCAGTGCGGATCGTCGCAACAGGCGCTGCACTTTGCCGCCCAAGCGGTGATGAGCGGCACCCAGGACGTGATCGCCGTCGGGGGTGTGCAGACCATGACGCAGATCCCCATTTCCTCGGCGATGCTGGCCGGCCAGCCGCTGGGTTTCCCGGATCCCTTCTCCGGCAGCGTCGGCTGGCGTGCGCGCTTCGCCGATCAGCCGGTGAACCAGTTCTATGCCGCGCAACGCATCGCCGACCACTGGCAGATCAGCCGCGCCGACATGGAAGACTTTTCGCTGGAGAGCCATCGCCGTGCTCTGGCGGCCATCGAGGCCGGCCGTTTCGCACGCGAGACAGTCGCCTGCGAAGGGCTTTCGGTCGATGAGACCCCGCGTGTCACGACCTTGGAGAAGATGGCCAGCCTGGAACCGGTCGATCCGCAGTTCCCGGGCATCACGGCGGCAGTCTCCAGCCAGACCTGCGATGCCTCGGCAGCGTTGCTGGTGGTGTCGGAAGCGGCGCTCAAGCGCTACAACCTGACCCCGCGGGCACGCATTCATCACCTGAGCGTGCGCGGCGACGACCCGATCTGGCACCTCACCGCGCCGATCGAGGCGACCCGTCATGCATTGAAGAAAGCCGGCATGTGCATCGCCGACATCGGCCGGGTTGAAATCAACGAGGCCTTCGCCTCGGTGGTGATGGCCTGGGCCAAGGAGCTGGATTACGACCCGGCACGCACCAACGTCAACGGTGGCGCCATCGCCCTGGGCCATCCCCTGGGCGCAACGGGTGCGCGCCTGGCGACCACGCTGCTGCACGAGCTGGAGCGCAGCGGCGAGCGCTACGGCTTGCAGACCATGTGCGAAGGCGGTGGTCAGGCCAACGTCACCATCATCGAGCGCCTGTAACAGGCCCCCTGCGCCGGAAGGTGCAGGCAACGGAATCTGGAGAACAAGACATGGGAATTCTCAATGAGCGCGTCGTGATCATCACCGGCGCCGGCGGCGGCCTGGGCGCGGCCCATGCGCGGGTTTTCGCCGCCGAGGGCGCCTGCGTGGTGGTCAACGACATCAATCAGGCAGCGGCGCAGAAGGTGGTCGATGAGATCATTGAGGCCGGCGGCCGGGCGTCGGCCAACGCCAGCGACATCACCCACTATGCCGACAGCGAGAACGCCGTGAAGCAGGCCATCGAGGCCTTTGGCGATCTGCACGTGGTGGTGAACAACGCCGGCATCAACCGCGACCGCATGTTCGCCTCGATGACCGAGGCCGAGTGGGACGCCATCATGGCGGTGCACCTGAAGGGCCATTTCTGCATCAGCTCGCACGCGGTGCACTACTGGCGCGACCAGTCCAAGGCGGGACGGAAGGTCGATGCACGCATCATCAACACCACCTCCGGGGCCGGCCTGCAGGGCTCCATCGGGCAGTCCAACTATGCCGCCGCCAAGGCCGGCATCGCCGCGCTGACACTGAACCAGGCGGCGGAGCTGGGTCGTTACGGGATCACCGCCAACGCCGTTGCGCCGGCGGCGCGCACCGGCATGACCACCGCGGTGGAAGCCATGGCCGCGCGCATGGCCGCACCGGAAGACGGCAGCTTCGACTACTGGGCACCGGAAAACGTCTCGACGCTGCTGGCCTGGCTGGCGTCCGTCGAGTCGGGCCATGTCACCGGACGGGTGTTCGAGGCCGAAGGCGGCAAGATCTCCATCGCTGACGGTTGGCGCACCACCCAGGGCGTCGACAAGGGTGATCGCTGGCAGCCTGCCGAAGTCGGCCAGGCCATGCAAAAGCTGCTCGCCGCCGAAGTGCCGGCGCAGAAGGTCTACGGCAGCTGAAACCGGTTCCAGCACCGAACACACGTGGCCGCTCTATGCGGCCACGTGTGTTTCTGGCCACCGGCACCTGCCGAGCCATTGCGGACACGTCCGTTTTGACGATGTTGCCTCGGTCACCGACCGGTATACCTGGCAGTGAACTGTCATTACCGAGGTATGCACCGTGAGACAAGCTCCTGCCTATGTTCCAGGCCATCAACTGTTGGCCGGCAAGTCCGTACTGATCACCGCCGCGGCCGGCGCCGGCATCGGCTATTCAGCGGCCAAGCGCTGCGCCGAGGAAGGCTGCCGCGCGCTGATGATTTCCGATATTCATCCGCGGCGTCTGGAAGAGGCGGTGGAGCGCCTGAAGGCCGAGACCGGCCTGCAGGCGGTCTACGGCCAGCTCTGCAACGTGGTGAATGAAGAGGAGGTGCAGACCCTGGTGGCGACCGCCGAGCGGCTGCTTGGCGGCGTCGATGTGCTGATCAACAACGCCGGGCTCGGCGGGCAGAAGCGCGTCACCGAAATGACCGATGAAGAATGGTTGCGGGTCATCGACGTGACGCTCACCGGTACCTTCCGCATGACCCGCGCAATGCTGCCGCACATGGAGCGCCGCGGAACCGGCGCCATCGTCAACAACGCTTCAGTGCTTGGCTGGCGCGCGCAGAAGGAGCAGGCGCACTACGCCGCAGCCAAGGCCGGCGTCATGGCGCTGACCCGTTGCAGCGCGGTCGAGGCCGCGGAAAGCGGCGTGCGCATCAATGCCGTGGCGCCCTCCATCGCCCTGCACGATTTCCTCAAGAAGGCTTCTAGTCAGGAGCTCCTGGAGCAGCTGGCCAGTCGCGAGGCGTTCGGCCGTGCTGCCGAGGTCTGGGAAGTGGCCAACGTGATGGTGTTCCTTGCCAGCGACTATGCCTCCTACATGGTCGGCGAAGTGCTCTCGGTCAGCTCGCAGCACGCCTGAGGACGCCGCCATGACAACCTTATTCAAGAGTACCGAACAGATGCTGGCGTCCACCGGCCTGGCGCTGGGGACCACCGACTGGGTGCTGATCGATCAGGCGCGCATCGACCTGTTCGCCGAGGCCACCGGCGACCACCAGTGGATTCATGTCGACCCGGTCCGCGCCGCCGAAGGGCCGTTCGGCGGCACGGTCGCCCACGGCTACCTGACGCTGTCGTTGGCCAACCTGTTCCTGCCCCAGCTGATGCAGGTGCAGAACATGCAGATGGGCGTCAACTACGGCTGCGACAGGGTGCGTTTCCCCGCACCGGTAAAGGTCGGATCGCGGGTGCGCGGTCGTGGAGAGGTGATCAAGGTCGAGCAGATCGGCACAGCGGTGCAGCAGACCGTGCGCGTGACCGTGGAAATCGAGGGCGCCGACCGCCCGGGCTGCGTGGTGGATACCGTCAGCCGCTACATCTTCAATTCCCCTAGCGAGTGAGAACATCCATGAACGAAGTCGTCATTGTCTCCACGGCGCGTACCGCGCTGGCCAAATCCTTTCGCGGTTCGTTCAACGACACCGAGGCCCCTGTGCTCGGCGGGCACGTGGTGCGCGCGGTGCTCGAACGCGCCGGGGTCGAGGCTGAAGCGGTCGAGGACGTGATCATGGGCGCCGCGGTGCAGCAGGGTACCCAGGCCTACAACATCGGTCGGCTGTGCGCCTATACCGGAGGCTTGCCGCCAAGCGTGCCGGGCATGGCGCTGGACCGCATGTGCGCGTCTGGCCTGATGAGCATCGGTGTAGCGGCGAAAAGCATTATGGCCGGCGAAATGAACATCGCGATTGCCGGTGGCGTGGAATCCCTCTCGCTGACCCAGACGAAGCACAAGAACACCTACCGGGCGCAGTCCGAGGCCGTCATTGAATGTATGCCGAGCGCCTACATCCCAATGATCGAAACCGCCGAGATCGTCTCACAGCGCTATGGCATCAGCCGCGCTGCACAGGACGAATACGCGCTGCAAAGTCAGCAGCGTACGGCGGCGGCGCAACAGGCCGGACGCTTTACTGACGAAATCGTGCCGCTGGCCGCGCGCAAGTTGGTGTTCGACAAGGAAGGCACTCCGACCGGGCATGAGGATGTTCTGGCCGAACGCGACGAATGCAATCGGCCCAGCACCCGTATCGAGGACCTGCAGGCGCTCAAGCCGGTATGGAAGGGCGGCAAGTGGGTCGACCTGGGCGAGTTCGTCACCGCCGGCAATGCCTCGCAGTTTTCCGACGGCGCCAGTGCCTGCCTGTTGATGAGCGCCGCCGAGGCCAAGCGTCGGGGGCTCCAGCCATTGGGGGTTTACCGCGGTATCGCGGTCGCGGGCTGTGCGCCGGAAGAAATGGGTATTGGACCCGTTTTCGCGGTGCCGCGTCTGCTTCAGCGCTTCGGTCTGTCGGTCAACGATGTCGATCTCTGGGAAATCAACGAAGCCTTCGCCAGCCAGGTGCTGCATTGCCGCGATGCCCTGGGCATCGACAACGACCGCCTGAACGTCAACGGCGGCGCCATCGCCATCGGCCATCCCTTCGGCATGTCCGGCTCGCGGATGGTCGGCCATGCGCTGATCGAAGGGCGCCGTCGTGGTGCACGTTTCGTGGTGGTGTCCATGTGCATCGGCGGCGGTATGGGTGCGGCGGGCTTGTTCGAGTTGCCGTGACCTGACGCGGGCGCCCCTTCCGACCGTCGGGGCGCCGTTGTATCTAATCCGTTTGGACGATGTTGCGGGCGCGGCCTGGCCAGATGATCAAGGCGGTCGTCAGGGGTGCTCCCCAGGCGTCCCGCAAGCCCAGATATCCATAAAAATAAAAAGGATGCAGCATGCGTTTATCGAAATTCGCTTCGCTTCCCAAACGTCGTTGGGGCCGGACCACGGCCTACGCAATCACCGCCCTCGGATTTATCGTCCTGGCGGCAGCCCAGGCTCTGGAGCAGCCCGAGGCCCCTGGCAAGGATGCCCGTCTCAATGCCCATTCCATCCAGCTGCCCTTTGGCTCGAGCATCCCCTGGGACGCATTTCGCTGATTGGTAATGTTTGAAGAGGACGCGAAATGCCATCCTACGAAACTGCCGGCCGCCGTCGACCGACAGGCCGGCGTCAATTGATCGCCTACGCACTCAGCGCCCTGGTCATGGCGACCGTCGCATATGCCTTCGCCCCGCGTGCCCCGGCGAAGCTAGAACCTACTCAACTCCATCCCGATCGCGTGCATATCAACGACATGTTGATCAACGGCGAGCGTCTGGTCGCCGTCGGCGAGCGCGGCACCATCCTGGTCAGCCAGGACCATGGACGCTCGTGGCAGCAGGCGACACTGGCCACACAGCGCGCGGCAACCTTGACCGGCGTCGCGGCGCTGGATGAAAACATATTGCTGGCCGTCGGTCATGATGGCTGGAAGCTGCGCTCCGCAGACGGTGGCGCCACCTGGCATGAGGTCGCCTTCGATGGCGACCTGGGCGAGCCGCTACTGGACGTCTGGAGCGCAAACGGGCAGGACGTTTTCGCGCTGGGCAGTTTCGGCAAGTTCTACGAGTCCGCTGACGGCGGCAACACCTGGTCGGCCCGTGAGATGACGGCGGACGGTTGGCACCTCAATGGCATGGGAGGAGACCGCAGCGGCCGGCAGATGCTGGTGGGCGAGCAGGGGCTGGTGCTTCGTAGCGAAGACGGCGGCCGCACCTGGGAAACCCTGTCGCCGTTCTACAACGGTTCACTGTTCGGCGTGGCGAGGCTGAGCGAGGACTTATGGGTCACTTACGGCATGCGGGGGCGGGTGTTCCTCACCGCTGATTTCGGTGAGAGCTGGACGCAGGTCGAGCTCGGACACAGCCACGCGCTTTACGGCCATGTCGTGCTGCCCAATGCAGGGGGAGTCATGCTGGTGGGTGCTGACAGCAGCATGGTGCACCTGTCTGCCGATGGGCGGCTGCTGGAGAGTACCCAGCGCAGCGGCCTGGGCACCCTGACCTCGGCAGTTGCGGTGAATCAACGACAGGTGCTGGTAGGAGGCGAACGTGGCGTTTTTCAAGGCGTTGGAACGCAGCGCCTGGCGGCCAGTACACACAGGAGCATGCCATGAGCCATACACCGAGCAGAATCGAGCGCTGGGTAGGGCGCTGTGCCGACGGGCTGATGGCGTGGAGAAGGAGCCTGCTGGCGCTGTTCGTGCTGATCACGCTTGGCCTGGGCTACAGCGCGACCCAGGTTCGGCTGGATCCGGCCTTCAACAAGCAGATTCCGGTCGGCCACGACTACATGCTGAACTTCCTCGACTACAGTCGCATTTTTACCGGCGCCAACCGTGTGTTGGTGAGCGTGCGCTGGAAAGGCGAGGGCGACATCTATAACCCGGAATTCCTCGAGACGCTGCAGAAGGTCACTGACGACGTCTTCTTTATCTCAGGTGTCAGTCGCCCCAGCGTGACATCGCTGTTCACCCCGAACGTGCGCTATATCGAAGTTACCGAAGAGGGCTACGTAGGCGATATGGTGGTGCCGCCGCACTACGCGGGTTCGGCGGAGGATCTGGCGCAGGTGCGCGGTAATGCGGCGCGGTCAGGGCAGATCGGTAGCCTGATCGCAAACGACCTCAAGTCGGCATTGGTACGCGCCGACCTGCAGGACAGCGACGCGCGGACCGGCAAGGCGGTGTCCTATGCGGCGATTGCCGCGGACCTCGAAGCTATCCGGGATCGCTACGCCAGCGACAGCATCGAAATCAACATCGTGGGTTTCGCCAAGCTGGTGGGCGATGTGATGGAGGGGTTGAGTACGGTGATCGGCTTCTTCGTGGTGGCTTTTTTCATCACCGCGGCGCTGCTCTGGATGTACACCCGTTCGCTGAAACTCACGGTGGTGTCACTGATCGTTGCGCTGCTGCCGGTGGTCTGGTTGCTCGGTCTGCTGCCGCTGCTGGGGCTGGGCATCGATCCAATGTCGATCCTCGTACCTTTCCTGATCTTCTCCATCGGGGTTTCCCACGCCGTGCAGATGACCAATGCCTGGAAGCAGGATGTATTGCAGGGCTGCGACTCGATTGGCGCGGCGCGCTCGGCGTTCTGCAAGATATTCATTCCCGGCGCCCTGGCTTTGCTGATGAATGCGCTGGGCTTCGGCGTGATCATGCTCATCGACATTCCCATCGTTCACGAGCTGGGCATTACCGCCTGTATCGGGGTGATGCTGATGATCATCACCAACAAGATGATGTTGCCCATCATCATTTCCCACCTCAGCCTGGAACGCAGCGCTCGTTCAGGCAACAGGCCGGCCTCGGCCGGACGGCATCCGCTGTGGTGGCGGCTCTCCGCACTGGCGTTGCCCGGGCCGGCGCTTGTCGTGTTCGCCTGCTGCGTGGTGCTGCTCGGCTTTGGCGTGAACAAGGCACGGCAGCTTGAGGTCGGCGACATCGGCACAGGCGCGCCGGAGCTGCGGGCCGATTCGCGATACAACCAGGACAATGAAAAGATCATTGGCAGCTACTCCATCGGCCTGGATGTGCTGGCGGTCTTTGTCGAATCCCCCGGGGGGCAGGAAGCATGCCTGGATCCCAAGGTAATGCGCGCCATCGAGGCCTTCGATTTCGAGATGCGCAGTGTCACCGGCGTACAGTCCGTGCAGAGCGTGGCGAGCATGGCCAAGGCGGTGATTGCCGGAAACAACGAGGGCAACCCGCGCTGGGCAGCCATTCCCGGATCGCCGCGGGGCCTGCAGCAGGGCTCGTTGGCCTACTCGCCAGACCACGGCCTGGTCAGCGAGGGCTGCGCGCACCAGCAAATCCTGGTGTTCCTGACCGATCACGAAGGAGCGACGATTTTCCATGTCATCAACGAGGCCAAGCGGGTCATCGCAGCGGTATCGGTGCCAGAGGCTCGCTTCAAGCTTGCTGGCGGCAACGTCGGAGTGATGGCGGCGTCCAACGAGGCGGTCAAACGGGCCGAGGTGGTCATGCTTGCCGCACTGTTCTGCTCGGTGGCCTTGTTCTGCCTGTTGACCTTCCGTTCGCTGCGGGCCGTTCTGTGCATCCTGGTGCCGCTGGGCATCGTCGCCATCCTCTGCAATGCGCTCATGGCCATGCTCGGTATCGGCCTGAAAGTGGCCACCTTGCCGGTGATGGCGCTTGGGGTGGGGGTCGGCGTGGACTATGGCATCTATCTCTACGAGCGCATCCAGCATGAAATGGCCGAGGGCCGGGATTTGCGAACGGCGTTCTACGAGGCCATGTGCCAGCGTGGCACGGCGGCGGTATTCACTGCGGTAACCATGTCCATCGGCGTCTGCACCTGGGCATTTGCACCGCTCAAGTTCCAGGCAGACATGGGCGTGTTGCTGGCCTTCATGTTCCTGGTCAACGTGTTCGGCGCGATCCTCGTGTTGCCGGCGCTGGCGGCCTGGTTCGATCAGGGCAGGGCGCTTGTCAGCCCCAGGAAGGTATCGGCATTGGCTACCGAGGCCCGGGCCTGAAGGGGTGGTGCAGCATTGCGAGCCGGTCTCTTCCGAATCAGGCAGGAATCGGCTCTTATATAAGGGGGATTTGAGCTCGGGCGTGCGACGCCTGAACCACCGTTCAGCGGCTCTTGACAGCGCCATGGCCTGCCGGGAGTTGCAATGCAAATAAAAACAACAAGGGAGCCACAGGCTTCCCAGCGCGAGGTGAACGAGCATGAATGCACGGCAGAGACAATTGCTGGCCCAGGCGGGTATCGGGGTAGAGCAGTACGATGAAATCATCAACAGCATGTACGACGCTGCACTCGATTCCCTGAGCCTTGGGCGTGCGATGAAACTCATGCGCAACCTGTTCCAGGCCAACTACGTCACGCTGATTCTGCGCGTCTCGGAGGATACGGTGATGGCGCCGATGATCGTTTCGGGCGAGGTGGCCGGCGTGGATGATCCCAGTGGTTCAGTCAGCTATCTGACCTATCAGAACGAGGCCGCGCCGTTCAACGCTATCAAGCCGGACGTGGTGTTCACCATAGAGGACTTGATGAGTTTGGCAGAGTGGTCGAGCTCGACCTACTACCTGATGTACTGCCACCCCTATGACACCTTCCATATGTTGGGCGTGAACATCGTCACCCCCGAGGGCGGTACGCTGCGTTTTCGTATCAATCGGCCCAAGTCTGCACCTGCCTTCAGCGAGACGGATCGTCTGCTGTGCGAGCTGCTGGTTCCTCATCTGCGAAGAGCGATGCATATCCACTCGCAGCTCGATCGAAAAGCCTCGATGGGCACGCTGTACTCACAGGCCATCAGCCGTCTTTCCGTGGCCACCATGGTGCTCGACGAAAATGGCAAGGTGCTTGAGTACAACCCCGTGGCCAGTGAGATCCTGGAAAGCAACGACGGGCTAAAGCTGGTCGGAGGACGTCTGGAGGCAACCTATCCAAGTGACAACCGAGAGCTGCAGCGGGTGCTGCGTGTAGCATTCGCGGGTCAGAGTGGGGAGGTTGAGAACGCTACGGCTGCTCTGTCGATCGCACGTCCTTCGGGGCAGGTGAATTTCGGCGTCGTGGTCGAGAGCGTGCCCTCCCATGACCTGGCCGACAGCAAGGTGCGGCCAGCCGCGGTGGTCTACATCCGCGATGCGGCTGGAAAGTCCCTGGCCAACACCATGGTAACCAAGCAGCTGTTCAACCTGACCCCTGCCGAGACCGCCCTGGCGCTGGAACTGGCCAATGGTCTGTCGCTGGAGGAGGCGGCCGAGGAGCTGAATATCCGGCGCAACACGGCGCGCGCGCACCTGCGTTCGATCTTTTCCAAAACCGGCGTGCGGCGACAGACGGAGCTGGTCCGGATCATGCTCAACAGTGTCATGGCGCTGGGCAGTTCACCCAGCGTTTACGAGAGCCCGGTTCCGCGCCCGCAACTCGCCACTCCGGTCAGTCGATCCGCCTGACCTGCACTTCGTCCAAGGTAGTCCGTGCGGACGATGCTGCGCTCCGACGCCCCTGTCGATACTCGACGCACTGCCTACGTGCAGTTACAGGGGCTGATCGGGGCCGCGCCGCCTCACTTGTTCTGATCCAGGCGCTGAAGCCTCCCGGTCCTCCTGTCTTTCGAGCCGTGCCGCGCACTGCCGTCGAACCAATAAGGAGAACAATATGCGACGTAAAAAGTTCTTGGGCCTAGGCCTCGCCAGCGTACTTGCCTTGCAAATCCACTCTGGCCTGGCGCTGGCGCAACTGCCGCCGGATCAGATCGCCCGTCTCGGTACCGAGCTGACCTGCTTCGGCGCGATCAAGGCGGGCAATGCGGATGGCTCCATCCCTGAATTCAGCGGCAAATGGGTCGGCGCGCCGGATGGCATAGACCCCGAGGCCAGCAGCCACCCGCAGGATCCCTATGCCGGCGAAAAGCCGCTGTTCGTGATCACCGCCCAGAACATGGACAGCTATGCCGAGCGTCTATCCGCCGGCCAGAAGGCGCTGTTCAAGCAGTATCCAGACACCTTCAAGATCCCTGTATACCCTTCGCATCGCGACTTCAGCTACAGCCAGGGCGTGTGTGAAGCAACGCTGGAGAACGCGCGCATCGCCAAGCTGGTGAACAATGGCGAGGGCATCGAGGGGCGGGCCGGAGGGGTGATGTTCCCCATCCCGCAGTCGGCAGAAGAAATACGCATGAACGCGACCATGGGCGGCCGTTATGCCTGGACCGAGGACTACATCTCCGACAACGCCTATGTCCTGAAGGACGGCAAGATCAACTGGGGGCGCGTGCACTCGCGCAACTCTGCGCCAGGCAACGAGCCGGGCAAGGTGATCTACACCAAGGATCTCAAGGCGTCGGCCTACTACAGCAACCTGACCCTTCTGCCGCAGCGCGACAAGGGCGAGGTGAACAACGGCATTCACAGCTGGGATTATCTTGCCAATCCATCCCAGAGCTGGCGCTACGACCCCGGTACTCGCCGCGTGCGCCAATCACCAGGCTACGGCTACGACATGTCGTTCCCCGGCACCGGCGGTTCCATCACCGTGGATGAGGTGCGGATCTTCAATGGCTCGGGTCAGCGCTACAACTGGGAAATCCTGGGCAAGAAGGAAATGTACATTCCGGCGAACAACTACAAGATCCATTCCAACGAATGGAAGTACGCCGACATGCTCACGCCCAACCACATCAATCCCGACGTGATGCGCTATGAGTTGCGTCGTGTGTGGGTGATCCGGGCCACGCTAAAGGAAGGCTACCGCCATCTCTACGGCAAGCGTGACTTCTACATTGACGAGGACAGCTGGATGCCGGTGCTGGGCGACAACTACGACAACCGTGGCGAGCTGTGGCGCACCTCCATGCTCAACACCATCCATCTGCCGGAGCTGCAAGGCTGGCAGGCAGGCGTTGGCCTTTATCACGACCTGAATGCTGGAACCTACCTGGCCTTTAACCTCATCAATGAGCAGCGTCGTGGCTACTACCTGAACCAGGGCGGCATCACGCCGAGCGATTTCGGGCCCGAGGCGGCTCGCCGCGCAGGTCAGTAAGCGCGGGATCTTCCCTGGAGGACTGTCGCGGTGCGCCGCCGCGACGTCTTTTTTCACGAATGTGCGCCGGCGCATCCCGTGACGGCGCACCGGAGGTTGCTTGAAATACCTGAGCCTGATCCGGCGCCGAGAGGACTTCACGCACGAAGCTTTTCGGCGCTATTACGAAAGTCAGCACGCGCCGCTAGCGCTTGGTTTCTTTCCACCGCAACTGTACCGCCGCAACTATGCCGATCCAGCCGTTCTCCTGGGGTTCGATTGCCTGTGCGAGTTTGCCTATCCAGACGACTTCGATATCGAGGCGGCCATGGCCACGCCTGCAGGGCCGGCGCTGGCAGAGGACGAAGGCCGCTTCATCGAACGAGAAAGCACCCGTACAGCGCGGGCGTCGCTGTTGTGTGGAGAGCCGCTTGCGCCAAGGCCTCTTACTGATCGCGAACTTTGGTTGATACCGGTTGGAAACGCCAACCGTCTGGCGTTGACAGCCGCCTTCAAAAGCCTGCCCGCACAGTCGCGGAACGGTGCTTGCCTGGAAGAGTTGCAGCCTCACTGGTGCAGTGAGTTCCCTTATGCCGCATTGCTCAGCCTTGAGTCGCCCATGAGCGCTTCGCTGCCGTCAGCTTTCTCGGCGCTGGGCACGGTGCGCCTGAAAGTCGCCTCCTGCGCGTCCCCGGGCAACTGAGGGAATGGGACCTTTTGTCTAGTCCATGCGGAGGATGAAGGGCGCGTGGCGGTGCTCGAAGATGCCTGCCAGCAGTAGCTGACAGCCACTGGGTTTCAACAGAGGATAATAATGATGACGAAACTCGCAGAAATCAGTGTCCAAGACACGCTTCAACCCTACCGTTATGCCCGTGGATGGCATTGTCTGGGGGCGGTCGAGGAGTACCGTGACGGCAAGCCGCATACCTTGGAGGCCTTCGGCACCCGCTTGGTGGCCTTCGCCGACACCAAGGGCGACATTCACGTACTGGACGCCTACTGCCCGCACATGGGGGCCGACCTTTCCCATGGCACCGTGGAGGGCGATCGCATCGTCTGTCCGTTCCACCACTGGAAGTACGATGCCAGCGGCAAGTGCGTCGACATTCCCTATTGCAAGCGAGTACCGCCCAAAGCCAAGACCCGCAGCTGGCTGACCTGCATCGAGAACGACCTGCTGTTCGTCTGGAACAACCCCGAAGGCAAGCCCCCGCGTGAGGGCGTGGTGATTCCGCATCTGCCGGAAATGGACAGCGACGAGTGGATCCATGAGTGGAACATCGACACCATGGTGATCGAGACCAACCCGCGCGAGTTGGTAGACAACCTGGCCGATGCGCAGCATTTCGGGCCCGTGCACGGCACGCCGACGACCTTCTTCTCCAACGTCTTCGAGGGTCACATCGGCCATCAGATCTTCCGTGGGGACTCCGAGCGCCTGGGCGGCGGCCTTTCGGCGGACTCGGCCTATTACGGCCCGGCCACGCATTTCACCCGTCTGAGCTCAAACTTCGGCGGGGTACAGGTACACGCGATCCTGCTCAACAGCCACGTGCCGATCTCGCCCAATAGCTTCGTGCTGCGCTTCGGCTGCATGGTCAAGCGGGTGGAAGGCATGACCGAGGAACAGACCCGCGAGATCGCGAAGCAGTACGTGGCCGGTAACCGCAACTCCTTCTATCAGGACGTGGTGATCTGGAAGAACAAGATCCGTATCGACAAGCCGGTACTGGCTGAGAACGACGGCCCGGTGTACCAGCTGCGCGAATGGTACGAACAGTTCTTCACCGACGAGGACCAAGTGCCGGCGAGCATGGCCGAGCGCCGTGAGATCGTCACGGTTGACCTGCGTCCCAAATGATCAGAGCGGCTTGCCTGCGGCAGGCCACTCCTACCCATCTTAACCGAGGCCTGAAAGGGGCCTCCTTGGTTCAGTGAGTCAGAACATGCCCCATTCTCCCGTTCTGCTTGAGCGTAATGGCCATGTGGCCCACATCCGCTTCGCGCGCCCTGATGTGCTCAACGCATTGAATGCCGAAACCGCTGAAGCGCTACTGGAGGCCTGCCTGCAGGTCATGAAAGATCCGGATGTGCGTGTCGTGCTGCTGAGCGGTGAAGGGCGCGCATTCATGGCGGGGGGCGATCTTCACCAACTGAGAAAACATGGCCTCGATGCGGCCAAGCGGATTATCTCCCCGTTTCACCAGAGCATTCACCTCTTGGATGCCATGCCGGTTCCGGTTGTAGCAAGCGTGCACGGTGCGGTTGCGGGTGCAGGCCTCAGTCTGATGATGGTCGCCGACCTTGCAATCGCCGCCGAGGGCACGCGGTTCAATTTCGCCTACAGCGACATTGCGACATCCTGCGACGGCGGCGCCTCGTGGGCGCTGCCACGGCTGGTCGGCCTGCGCAAATCCATCGAGATCGCAATGCTGGGTGAGCCGTTTGATGCACAGCAAGCTCTGCAGCTGGGCTTGATCACGCGCGTTGTGCCGGCTTCGCAGTTGACCCAGGCGACATGGTGCATGGCGGACCGCTTACTGGAACATGACCCGTTTGCACTGGCGCAGCTCAAGCATCTCCTACGAAGTTCCTTGGATAAACCGCTTGGTCGTCAATTGGAGGCGGAGCGTGAAGCGTTTATCGAATGTGTGGCACGGCCTAACTTCCCCGCTGCGATTGATGCGTTCTTCGAGGCAAAGAGGTCTCGGCGCAATGAGGGCTAGACACATTTATCCAGATCGTTGACCTGCTCGGATTGTGGCCAAGAGTTGAACGCATTATGTCTAGCTGCTCTTAAAGAAAATCGGAACGCAGCATGAGCGGGTTATCGATTCATCTGATTTGCGGTTTGTGGAGGCGCGCGCAGTTGATCCGTTGTCGTCGCCTCGAAGTCTGGGCCGCCGGTTTATCCACCTTTCACTGAAGCTTCGCTCGTCACACGCCGCGCCGCCAAGCGAAAGATTCCAGACCTTGAGATCCGGTCGGCGTTGAACGACCTCTAGTAGCCTCAGCCCCAAAGCAGTGCTAGCGGAGGTGGCCGCACTGCCTGACGCAGCAGTTACCGGCAGAGTTACTGAGTTGCGACTGTAGAAGGTCGGTTCGGCGCCCCTGGATTGCCCGACAAACGGCCGATATCTTCGGATTGACATATCGGAAAATCTCGATATTATCGCGTCATGGAACTGATCGACGCATTCAAGGCCCTCTCGAACCCGACACGCCTCAAAATTTTGAAAGGCTTGAAGGATCCTTCGAAGCACTTCCCTCCACAGGATGAAGGGGACGTTAACACGGTGGGCGTTTGCGTCAGCAGTATTCAGGAAGGCGTCGGGCTGTCGCAGTCGACGGTGTCCGATTACCTGGCAACGCTGCAACGGGCGGGTCTGGTCGAAGTCCGTCGTATCGGGCAGTGGACCTACTACAAGCGCAATGAAGCCAACATCAGTGCGCTTGCCGAGCGGATAGGCAAGGAGCTGTAATTTTTTAACTCATAATATCGGTAAATCCCGATATTCCGTTTCACCAATGAACCCACAACACACTGAGACAGTAGAGAAACCGTGCGCATTTTTTCGCTGTTTCATATCGAAAATTCCCTATATCCCTTTTTAACGAAGCGAGGATTTACCCATGAAAGCACAGATACTGAAAGCGTTTGGCGGCCCGGAATCGTTCGAACTGCGTGACGTGCCCAAGCCCGTACCGCAGGCAGGACAAGTACTGGTCCGTGTCCACGCCACCTCCATCAACCCGCTGGATTTCCAGGTCCGCCGTGGCGACTACACCGACTACGTGCCCCTGCCGAGCATTACCGGGCATGACGTTTCCGGTGTCGTCGAAGCCGTCGGCCCGGGTGTGACGAGCTTCGTGCCAGGCGACGAAGTCTGGTACACCCCGCAAATTTTCGACGGCCCCGGCAGCTATGCCGAGTACCATGTGGCAGCCGAAAGCATCGTCGGCAAGAAGCCTGCCTCGCTGAGCCATATCGAAGCGGCCACCCTGACCCTGGTTGGCGGGACCGCGTGGGAAGCACTGGTTGTGCGTGCGGCGCTCCGTGTGGGCGAAAGTATCCTGGTGCACGGCGGCGCAGGTGGTGTCGGCCACGTGGCGATCCAGCTGGCAAAAGCCATCGGCGCCAAAGTGTTCACCACCGTGCGGGAAGCGAACTTCGAGTTCGCACGGAACCTGGGTGCCGACGTGGTCATCGACTACGAGCAAGAGGATTACGTCGACGCCATCCTGCGCGAAACCGATGGCCGCGGCGTCGATGTGGTGTTCGACACCATCGGCGGCACCACCCTGTCGCGCAGCCCCGACGCCCTCGCACAACTGGGTCGGGTGGTCTCCATCGTTGACATCGCCCAGCCGCAAAACATCATTCAGGCCTGGGGCAAGAACGCCAGTTACCACTTCGTGTTCACCCGGCAGAACCGCGGCAAGCTCGATGAGCTGAGCGCATTGATCGAGCGCGGCCAGCTGCGGCCACACATCGGCGCGGTCTTTTCGCTCGCCGACATCCCGCGTGCCCACGCCCTGCTCGAAAGCCCGAACAACGGCCTGCGCGGAAAGATCGCGATCGCCGTCGAGCCCTCGCTCATCCCTTAAGCGCCCGTTCAACCGTTCGGTCACATTGGAGAAACCCATGGTTTACGAGATCGCAGTGCTCCCCATTCACCAGGAACGCGTCGAGCGTTTCAAACGTGCATTTGCCGACGTCGAACCGTTGCTCAAACGAGCAACGGGTTACGGCGGCCACCTGCTCGCACAAGGCATCGAAACGCCCCTGGTCCTCAATCTCATCGTGCGCTGGCGCTCGCTCACGGACCATAAGGACTTCGAAGCGGGTGAAGACCATCAGGTGTTCATGGACGCTCTAGAGGACTTCTTCTCGGAACAGCCGACGGTCTACCACCTCGAAGGCGCACCGTTTACGTCCGCAGAATACAACGTTCAGAACAGCTTCTTTGACCAGGCATAGCCCAGGTCCCAGGAACTTGTTGCCAGTAAACACCTGTTCGTTGTGAGAACCATCCAGGCGTGATGTCGCCCCATCACCATTTGACCTGACAGCCCCTGTTTGAAGCCCACGGCTGCCAGGTCAAATCCAACTGCTCAGTGCGGCGGTCTTATTACGACAACCGTTAAGCAGGCATCGATTGAACGACTGCTTTTGGGCCGAAAGCAGTCACTCGTTAAAAAACAGCTCCCGACCAGCGCTGCCTTTTCGAACGCCGGCGGACAAGAAAACCGCGCAGCGTTTTCCACAATGCAGATATCCAAGCTACTTGCTACAGCATCACCCGCCACCCGCCACCCGCCACCCGCGCAGCGCGTTACGGACGCTTGTGACTAGACTGTGGTTCCGCATCCACGACAGAAGAGATATGTCATGCAGATATGCCGCCCCCCGCTGCACGGGTTCATCACCGCTGCGCTGCTAACGGTCGCGAGCGCAGCGCAGGCCGACTCTGCGCAACGCCCTCGTGTTGCGGCCTATGCTCCGGTACCGCTGCACTCTTCGATCGACCGGGTGCAACCTATGACCGGCATCGTGTTGTGGAACGACAACACCAGTGGCCTCGCCGCGCTCGGCGAAGACGTACAGCTGGAGTTCGCCTACTTCAAGTACAGCGATGTCGTCACCAAGTCGGGCGTCTACGACTGGTCACGGATCGATGCCGCGCTGGCGTCCTCGGCGGGGCGTGGTCACCAGATGATTCTGCGCTTTCACGACACCTATCCCGGGCATACTAGGATCTCGATTCCTGCCCACGTCGCAGGCGCGCCCGATCACGCGCTGAGCTACCACAAAATTGAAGGCCAGCGGACGTTCGTGCCGGACTGGCGTTCGGCCACGCTACAAGCGTTCATCCTCAAGTTCTACAGCCGGTTTGCGCAGCGCTACGACCTCGACTCACGTCTTGCCTTCCTGCAGGTCGGTTTTGGATCCTATGCCGAGTCCCACCTCTGGGACGGACCGTTAACGCTCGGCACCACGTTTCCGTCGAAGGCCTTCCAGCAGCAGTTTCTGGCGCACCTGGGCGACACATTCGTAGAAACGCCGTGGTCGCTGTCGATCGACGCTGCTAGCGCCAAGTACACGCCATTCTCGGCGGTACCGGCCCTGCGGAAGCTGCGCTTCGGCCTGTTCGACGATTCCTTCATGCACGAGACGCATTCGGAGAGCAATCAGGAATACAACCGCGCCTCTTGGCTGTTCTTCGGCAGCAAGCGTTATCACCACAGCCCCACGGGCGGCGAATTCAACTACTACAGTGATTACGACCAAAAGCATGTGCTGGCCCCGGACGGTCCTTGGGGACGGAGCTTCGAATCCTTCGCGGCGCAGTATCACATCAGCTACATGATCGGAAACGATCAGCCCGGCTATCAGCCGCGCTGGCGGATTCGCGAGGCGTCGATGGCGACCGGCTACGCGTTCCGGATCACGGCGCTTTCCAGCAATGGTAAGTGTGTGCGTCTGACGGTGCGCAACGAAGGCGTGGCGCCGATCTATCACGACGCCTGGCCAGCCGCGGGCGGTCAACGCATGAGCGCTTCGTTAAAGGGGTTGCTGCCCGGCGCAAAACGTACCGCCGCGGCATGCATTGGCCCACATGCGCCGGCGAAACTGCGGATCAGCATAGAAAGCGATCGCCTGGTGCCGGGCCAGCGCATCCAGTTCAACGCGGCGACGCCGTAGGGCATCCATCGAAGGCTAAAGGGCTCATCAGTGGGCGCCGAACCGGTATTCGAGACCATGCACGGTACCGGCGCGCCCTCTAGCGACCAGAGTGGCAGCGTGGCGGCGCCGAGCGATGCAGCAGAATAGAAAAGGGGACTGATATTGGGGGGCACTTTTTGCTCTTGTCCGATAGCGGACGTCTGCTTTCGGCCAATAGCGGCCTGTCCGTAGCAGGCGGGCGCAGCCAAAAGGGAACAGTGCCGCAGCGTTTGAAGACCTCTATTGAGGCTTACATGTATCTACGAAAGTAGGGGCGATTCACGCAACATGTTGCGAAGCGGCACTGCGGCAAAAACAGACGTACCGCGATCCGGCGTTTATCAACGTGACTAAAAGCGAAAGACTTGAGTAGCGCTGGCTTCAGATAGCTCCAATCCAGCGGGTCTTTGCTTTGGACTCGCTAGTCAATCGTCGTCATGGTCGTCGTTGTGCTCATCGGCGCGGTAACCGAACGTGCCCATTGGCTGCAGCGCTTCCTCCATTCGCTTGAGCCCACTTTCATCGCTTGCACCGATGAAAATTTGCCCGGAGGAGAAGAGGATGTGGCCACCCAACGAAGGAAATTGGACGTTGAGGTGGAGGTCGTCGTCATAAACCAGGTGGTTGATGAGGTCGACCTCTGCATCGCATTCCGTGTCACGCTCGCCGAATTCTCGATATGTCTCGTACATGACGTTGTGTGCGAGCACTTCCAGGTTTTCGGCACTGGTGATCTCGAAGGCGGAAATTTCTTCACCGTCACGCTTGAGCAGGTAGGCCGGCAGGTGTGGGGCCAGGAGTTGAGCCAACCTGCTATTGTCCTGCTCCGCCACTTTTGCCGCATCAGCAACGAGCTTGCCGCGAAACTTCAGGCCTAGAACCGAATCCGGATCGATGACTGACATTTTACGATAGAGTTCAAGTGAACAGCTCAGCTTGGTGTCGCGCTGCAAACGCTTGATTTGGCAGACCTCGCCGTTTTCTCCATCCCAGCCATCATAATCGGGGTCAATGACAGCCAGTTTCTGGCTGATGGCGGCCTGTGCATCCGGCGATAACCGCGCGAACCCAGTCGTATTCAGGGAACGATGGAAAGGGGGACATTCGTCCTCCTGCTCATCGTCCTGGTCATCGTCATTGAGCGCTTTGTGCAACTCTTCCTTCATCATGTCCATGAAGTCTTTGATGTTCATATCGTCCATGTATCCTTGAGAGTAGAGGTCTCCTGCCTGATGGCAGGTTGCCAGATCATACTCGGGATTCGGACTGGCTCAATCTCCTGCTAGGTGCCCCAGCGCCAGGTCGCGGATGACTTCACGTTCCAGCATTGTGATGCCCAGCAGCTTGCGCTTGGCGTACTGCACGTAGGGCATGCCTTTGCCTGGGTGATCCCGCAGGCCGTACTGGTGAATACGGAGATAATGAAAATAGGGGACAGACCACGATTAGCTCCTGTAAATCATGGTATCTCCCTATGTACTTTAGATTCCTTTAAGCGGCTGCTATTGGCCGATAACGGACGCTGATGATGGGAAGCCATCGACCAGACGCGACCTCATCAGCAAGTGGTAAGAAGAGTTGTTCCCGACGCCGGACAGAAAACACTGCACTACTAGTGAATGAGATGCCTAGGCTATTATGTCCGCTCTGTAGCGTATCGCATGCTGGCGGCGGCATGCTCCATCGGCAGCGCTCTAGCGTTGCGAAGTTTATTCTTCGCCGTTCCCCTCCTACCCCCGAAAGCTGTTCGCAAGTAGGAGTCATCTCTGAGACCCTGACATGGATATCGCGGTTTTTGTAAAGGATTGCACGCTCAATGGCTCGTTACTGAATAGCCTGACCCTTTCAGTTCCAACCTTTAACCTGACGGCTAGAGAGCTTATTCAGCGCTATGTACATCAGGTTGCCGAAGAACGAAAAAGCGCTCCTAGCCCATCGCGGTATAACCTCTTCACCCCCGCATCGGAAGAGGCACTTCTTAATGGCTATGACCAGCCTCAAGAGCGAAACATTGATGCTCAACGTCAATGCCAGCACGCGCTCCGGGCATTCGAGAGCAACCGTTTCCTGATGCTTGTCGATGACCGCCAGATTGAGCAATTGGACGAGTCATTCAGTATCACTTCATTCTCATCGATTCAATTTCTGCGCCTAGTCCCCTTGGTTGGGGGCTGAGCCCGACTTCCCCCACGACAAAAGGATTCGTCATCATGCCACCACTGGCTCGCTACGCTGCAGCTCTGCAGAACCCTTCTTCCGATCTTGAGCACTTGATGAGGCTCAGCGAGGAGCAGCGCGGCATGCTCCAAGCGACGATTAGCTTCTTATCCGAGAGCGACGAGCTTCGGTGGGATGAGTGTTCTGAATCCCCGGCTCTACGGAGGTTGCTTGATGCTTCTCTAGCAGACCAGCGAATGGCGCTTATCTGCCTTGCCTATATCCAATCCGGGTGTATCCACTACCAGCTGCATAAGCTCATATACGAGTTACTTGGCCGTGCAGATGCATTGGATGCTTTGACTGCGCGCGAGATGCTCAAGGTATTGATGGAACATGACTACGATAAGCATCTGGATAGTGTGACTTCGCTGTTTGTGGGCCACTTGGAGAGGCTGCATGCGGATGGTGGATTGGTTGGGCTAGAAGAAGAGATCCAAGTTTACCTTGAGCGCAATACCCGATTCTGGAGCAGAGGTCGTGAGCCTCGAATTCTTCAGATCAGAGTCAAGCGGATACTGGGAGAAGATCAGAAGCTGCAACTGCCATTGGAGAGTTGGCAGGCGCCGTGGGTTGAGCAGTTGCAAGCGGATTTCGCCCAGTTGCCGGAAGTCGAGCAGCGGACTTGGATGGGCCTGATAGATCACGGGGTGAGTGGCAGTGGATCCTCTCCGAATACTACTTGGTTGAAAAGGGCTGCCAAACTGGCCAGCGACCTGCCCACGAACGCGTTAAGCCAGACGCTGGCTCGCTGGTTCACGTACCTACACCTCAGTGGTGTCGGTATGACCGAGGCAAATGAGACGACAATCAAATCACTCATTTGGCTTGCGGGGATTGGTGAGCCAAAGCTCTTGGCACCAAGACTCGGCGACATGTCCGCCATTTACTACACCAAGGTCGAATGGAAGGGGCCTCGCTCTCGTATCCTAGGTAATGCTTGTATTCAAATTCTGTGTCTGCTCGATAAGCCTGGCGTAGTACAGCTTTCTCGCTTGCGCTCCAAGATTCGTTATAGCCAAGGCAAGGCATTGATCGAGAAGTCGGTGATCAAGGCTGCCGAGCGCGCAGGTCTTACGCCAGACGACATGGAAGAGGCCTCAGTTCCGGATATGGGGTTCGACGCGGAGGGCGTCGCAAATTTCACGTTTGGTAATTACACAGCGCGGCTTCGCCTTGAGGGTGAAGGGCGCCTGACCAGCGAATGGACTAACGCAGAGGGCAAGGTTCTCAAGAGCGTACCTGCCGAAGTCAAACGTGATCAGGGTGATGAACTCAAAGCCTGGCAGAAGGAGAGCAAAGCATTCGCTGACGCTCTGCTCGGTCAACGCACCCGTTTCGAACAATCCTATCTGCGACAGCGCGAGTGGCGCCTGGAAGAGTGGCGACAGCGCTTTATTGATAGCACTGAACTGTTGGGTTGGATGGGGCGACGACTGATTTGGAACATTGAGCACGACGGCTATGTGGTTCAGGCAATAGGTCTGGACGGTGTGCTACGAGATCTTAACGGTAACCGCATAGCAGAGCTGCCAGGTGACAGCAGGGTCGCGCTGTGGCATCCAATTCATGCGGCTACTCAACAGGTATTGGCCTGGCGTGAAAAACTGCAGCAGGCGCATGTGCAGCAACCGATCCGACAGGCGTTCCGAGAGGTTTATTTACTCACTGATGCCGAGCGTACATCGGGTACATCATCCAAGCGATTTGCTGGACATTTACTTCGGCAGTTCCAGCTCAATGCGCTTTTGAGCGAACGTGGTTGGTCCTACACCTTGCAGGGCAGTTGGGATGGCCACAATAGCCCTTACAAAGTGATGCAGCGATGGGGGCTCAGCGTCGAATTCGAACTGGAACCCAAGGACGAGTTTTCCGATATCCAGGGCGGCACTGGGGTCTATGCCTATGTCGAGAGCGGGGAGTTCTACTTTTCTAGCGAGGACGCGGGCGTGATCAACTTAGTCGATGTGCCACCGCTATTGTTTTCTGAGTTGCTGCGCGATATGGATCTTTTCGTGGGTGTTTGTTCAGTCGCTAATGACCCACAGCGGGGGCTGGTGGATGATCCGGCGTTCACTCGCTACATCTCCGTTGCCAGTGAAGCAGAACTGCAAGGAGGAGCACAGGTACGGCGCGATCTGTTGGACAACATCCTGTCGCGCTTGCCGATCGCCAAGCGCTGCAGCCTTGAAGGGCGTTATCTGATAGTCAAGGGCGACCTGCGCACCTATCGCATTCACTTGGGTAGCAGCAACATCCTCATGGAGCCCAACAATCAGTATCTGTGCATCGTGCAGAACACGAAGAACAAGGCAGCTGCTGCAGGAATTTATCTACCGTTCGAAGGCGACATGCTGTTGTCGCTGATTCTCAGCAAAGCGCTGCTATTGGCGGAGGATCGTAAAATCAAGGATCAGAGTATCTTGAGCCAGATAAACGCTTAACTGGCTTGTGACATCTTTGGGTGCGTATGAGCATTTCATACGCACGAAGCCGCCCCAGAAAACGTCTGCTTTTGCTGAAAGCAAGCTGCACTTAAGGGAAGCTATCGGCCAAAAGCAGCCAGTCTCACTAAGAGTGTGATGCTATCTATGAGGCTCGAAAGCATCTATGGAACTCAGAGCAATTCAATTGGCTGAATGGACGGTAGCAGTGCATCCATAACGGTTTCTCCTGTGATCGCACATTGCAGGCCTTCATTGACCGCCTTCGCTTGATCTCACATTCAAAACACTGACGGCTCACCAATGCACAGGGCATGTAGCCGGTGGTAGTAGTTTGTTACAGCAAACGCCAGTCGCTGCCGAGTTTGAAACGCACTATCCCTGACAGCTGCGCACATGTTTACCGCCCAGTTGAGTAAAGGGCACGCCTGCCTGCAGGGCTTGATGAATATTATTGGCTTTGGCTTGATGACAGGCTCCGACCCGATGCGGGCAGCGGGCGATGATGGTGTCGAGGGTATGCATAACTGGCTCCGTGTTTGCTGACGGAGCCAGTCTCGGCGTGTGAATTTCAAAACCCACCAGTGAAGCGCATTGTTTTTTGGTTAGCCGTTTTTAATACGCTAAATCTGTAATCACGCCGACGACTTTGGCAGTCGCGGCCTGCTCATCTAGGCCAGTTGCATCAACCACAACCGTGCAATTTGCCAACAGCACGCTCATGACTGTTGTTTGGAAAGTCGGGCACAGTGCCTCTATATCCTCTGGCGTTGCACCGCGTTGTGTCAGGCGCTCAACACGTTGACCTTCATCGAGGGTGATCAGCACCGTGATGTCAGGTTTGATAATACTTGGAGTAAGGGCCTCTAGATCAGCGGTTACACCACGTGCCTGTGCATAAGCGACAGTCGAAGCCCAGTAACGATCCATCACCACGTGCCCCCCAAGCTTGACGCGCTCGGCCGCCTTACGGCCCTGGCTGGAAACCGTTGCGGCATAAAACAGCGCACTGCCCAACGGGTCGTCCAATGCGCGCAATACCTCGTCGCGCACAGCTGCGAATTCAGCGCCCGGTGTGCTCATCAACTGCGCATCGAGTGCCTGTGCAACGTTTTTTGCCAGCGTCGACTTACCTACGCCGTCCATTCCTTCTAGTACTATAAAGCGCCCCATCTTGTTCTCCTTACAGGGAGGCAGCCAACTGTTGCATGGCGATGTAATCGGTTGTGGAAAAACTGTTGCTGGCCATCACCAAGGGAATGCGTAGGTCCGTCGATTCCACAAAGCCGTACTTGTCTTTTTCGTTGTATAGCGGTGTGCCGCGCAGCAGCATCAGCGGCCAAGCCTTGATGCTGGGCACCTTGCGCTTGCGGCACCATTGCACCGAATCCTTGAAGCTTTCTAAGGTTTGCAGTGGCAAGCCGTAGATCAGCGACACCTCAAAGTCGATGCCACGCTGGTGCAGCTTTTGAATAACAGCTTCCACACCAGCCATATGGTTCTGCCGGCGAATTTCCCGGCTCTCCTCAACAATGGCCGTTTGCAAGCCAAACTCCAGGGTGACGCTAAGCCCTGACAAAGCCTCTAGAAACTCATCGTTAATCATCTCAAAGCGGCTCTGCAGAGCTAAATGCGCCTTCAGGCCAGCACGCTTCATCAGGTTAAGCAGCTCGATCGCCCAAGCCGTGTTGCTGTGGAAAATCGGATCGAGCACCGAAATACGCTCTACTTTTTGCTCTACAAACCACTCAATTTCCTGTTCAAGGCGATGTTTACCCAGCAACTGATTTTTCAGACGATTGCCGGGTTCGCGGTGTTGGCAAAACGAGCACTTAAACTGGCAGCCACGTTGGGTTTCCCAGCGCATGCTCTTCGCAGGTTTAAGCACCCCGGTGAGAAAAGGTGATGGTAGGCGCTGCAGATCGTGGTCAGCCTTCTCACCGCGATCACACGTACCAGGGATGTGTACACCGCAGCCGGTTAAGCCATCATCAAAGGCGAGTTTCACCATGGCCAACTCGCCTTGGCCGCGCACAAAATAATCAGCGTTTGGGTAAGCCGCTTCTAATCCACCTTTGGGCATATAGGATATTTGCGGGCCACCCAATACCATTTTCACACTGCGTATCTGACGTAAATGCTGCATCAGCCAGCAGACTTCGTCGTCGTTCCAGACAAACACGCCAAAGCCGACGAGGCAGTCGGAGCCAGCTGCATCCACGGCAGCCAGCAAACGCTCAAGCATTTGTTCGCGGGAAAACAGAACATCGTTCACCGCATGTTCAACGATGGTCACCGCGATGCCGACGGCTTTAAGCGCGGCAGCAATGCTGGCAATACCCAAGCTAGTTTTACCGTCTTCAGGGCGCTGCCAGTCCAAAGATACAAGTACCACAGGTTTCATGATCCACTCCTTAATACCGCTCAACGCACGCCGTGCGCACGTAAAAAAGTCCGTTTACGAATCAGGGTCAGGCCAGCAGTGCATCGGCACCGTAGTGCTTGAGTAGCAACTCATCGCAGATGGCTTGTGCAGTACGCAGTTGCTGTTGGTCTGCGTCGCTGCAGAGACCAAGCGCCGGCAAGTGATCGAGAAAGCGCAGCAGCAATCGCTCGCAATCGCGGCGGTATGCGCGGGTATCAAGAATGTGGCACCGCCATAGCTGCAAAGCGGCGGCTGGCGGCAAGAGCAACAGTGAGGGGTAGCGCTGTTTCAGGCCGAGAAAACAGGCGTACTGGTGACAGGCTGCATGCCAACCTGCAGCGGACACAGGCTGATGTTCTGGTTGCGCATTCAACAAGCGTAGGCGCTCAAAATCGAGCTCTACTGGTGCAGTTGAGGAGTAGATTGAAGGATTCATGACACGCTCCATCTGGATGACGAAGCCAGTGTTGCCCTGTGAATTTCACAAAAAAGGGCTTAACGAATTAAATCCAATAACTCATCAAATTCTTTGGCTTGCTCGTATTCGCGCAGGATCAAGCTGCAATACTGCAGCAGCAGCGCATTGTCCGTTTCAAGCTGATTTGCACAGGCAACAGCCTGCTCCAAGTCACCGCTGAGGTAGTGCAGCAACATATTGTCGCCAACTGAAAGCGCCGCAGTTTGCGTGGCTAAGGCCCGTAACAGGTTGCCGCCGTAGTGGGCTAACCCGATTTGTGGCAAGGCATCCGGAAAGGGATTGGGCAACTCACAGGATTTAAGGTCAGCGTCTGAATCGAGCAGCCCTAAAAAATCGAGCAGATCCTGATGAATCAGCGCTAGGCCCACTACCGACTTAGGCTCCAACAACAGCTCTCGCGCCCACTGCGCATACTGGCGGCGTTCCACCTTTGAGGTGAACAGTTTGATCACCACCTTAGGTTCAGGAAACAAACCCTGTATCAACACCGCGTTGCGCACAGCCAGCATGTGTTCAGCCGGAATGCGCCAACTATTTTTTTGAACGATAAACTCCGACTCAAGGCTAATGACCTTCGCCTTATTCATCGCTTTGAAAAGATAATCCACATCACTGCGTAGCGCTTCGTGCTTGGCTAATGGAATGCCAAAGTGCAGTCGGATGGCGTCAGAAAAACTATACGACTGCGACTTAGCCACAGCTACGGCTCAACAGTTGGTTAAAGCTGGGCAGATAATCATCGGCCTGTATTGCAATACGTTTTGCCTGCTCCGTCCACGTATTGCTGCAATGCTCAGTACGGCGGTATTGATCAATCACGCCTTTGCAGTAACCAGCGCGTAGCGCCTCTGAAACCGACGTTGTGAACCCGGCATACAAATGGCGCTGCCCCTGCCGGTCATAAATAGCAGCCACCTCCGAACATCCCTTAACCAGCAGTTCAGATTCAGCGTTATCCGCCTTCGCCTGCGCGCAGCAGGTTGCGATCAACAGCAAACTAATAAGTATTCTCATCAGACGGCCTCCGGCGCGGCTTGGGCTGACGGCGTAGCTGCCGGCTGATGCGCCTGTGGGATCGTATCGGCCACCGCCTGAGTACCCCCCGAAGTGGGCGCGCCGAGATACATAGCAATAGCAATCAGGCCTAGTGTCAGAATCTTATCGGTCAGGGTCTCACTTAAAAGATGCTCACTAAGCAGTTGGAGCTGGTTGCTGTAAACCATGAATACCGCATAACAACCCAGACAGACCAGTTGAAACACCCACATCAGCCCTTGGGCCATTAGCAAACGGCTAGCCCCTGCCCAAAAGCCGATTGAAAAATGCCGGCAATAACGAATATGCCGCCAAGCGAGCAGGCCAATCAGGAGGATAAACCCCCATTCCATCACCGAAATGTCAGCAACTCCTTCGTTATACTCAACAATCATTAAAGGCAACGCCCCTAGGGTAATCAGCCCCAGCAACCAGTAAATAGCACGCTTTACCACCTGCAGTAGTGCGCACATACCTTTGCTCAGGCTGCTGTCCACTGCCCACAACAACGACAATTCACTGCGTTGCATAAGAAATTCCTTTTTTAACAATATTTACTGATTAAGCCACGGCCTGCTCGACCAAGGTGCTGGCCAGTTGTTCATGCACGGTCCGGGCTTGGGTTAGGCGCTGTTTTAGCTGGTCGAACAGGGTCATTAGTTCATTAACTTTGGCGACGATGCGGTGTTGTTCGGCCTCTGTCGGAAGTCTTATTGGAATACCGTTCATCTTTTTCTGGTTCATTTTCGGCTGCCCGTGCCTGTACGGTCGTGAAAGAGAAAGCCGCCGCCATTACTGGAGAACACAAATGGTACGTCGAGCGCATCGGCATAACCCAAGGCTTGCTACATGCCCGTACCAAGGGAGTGTTTGTTGTCTTTAGCCTCAAACGGGCAGATTGGTTTGATGGTAAAGAACAAAGTCTGCACGGTGGGCTTCACACGGCTATGAGCTTGCCACGCACGATGATTCGGCCTGACCTCTTCGCGAACTTGCTTGAGCATGTCCCAGCCCGCCTGCGAAATGGGCGCGATGTATTTGCTGCAACTGTCGCGTTCGGAGAGTGACTTCTTGTCCATCAGCGCGAGTCCTTGACTTAATTGACCAAGACTGTACCAGGCCAATGGTGGCGAAACGACAGCCAAGCACACCAATGCCAGGAAGCGTTAGGGTCTACCACTGTGCTATTGCAGTCTTTACTTCAAGCCCCCTGAATCAGCCCGTGTATCGTAGACACTCAATGACGGCTTTTGGCCGCTAGACGACGCTGTCAGCGCAAGGCTTCCGGCCCATTCATGGGCTGCTGCAAAGCCTCAACGGACGCTTGGCTTCGTCTACAAAATTGGCGTCGATTCGCTGCGATATTTCTTGTCATTCACCCAGTGGTAACGGTCCGGATCTTTTGCCAACAAGGACGCTCGCATTGTTTCACGCTGGGAGTTGTCCGCCCGGACGAAGATGCCCCGCAGTTCGGTGTCGATGCTCTGTTTGCTGGCACCGCGCTCCTCAGCCTTGGCGTACCAGTCATGCCCCTCCACATAGTCGCCTAGCTCCATGCACACAGCACCTAGCAGAGTGCACGGACGGAAGTTCCTCGGCTGTAACTCATGGCCCTGCTTGCCGAGCTGAAGAGCTTCTTTACGCCGCCCCAGATCGCGCATGACACCACCGTGGGTGGTGCACATGGCTGAGTGGATCTTGGGATTTTTGAGTTTATTGGTCGGTACACCCGCGAGTAGTTCAAGTGCCGACTCTGGCTGATCGCACTTTCGATAGTGGCCACTGGCGTTGATTGCGTTCCACGGATCCTGGGTGCGACGGTACTCGTTGCCGCAGAATTCGGCTTCGCGTAGGTGGTGGGTCTTCCGCAGCTTCTCAGTGAAATGCTCGAGACCCTCAGTATTGAGCCAAACGAAATCGTCATCGGCCAGTCGGTTGCCGACGTCGATGTTCTGAAGGATACCCATCAACCGCGGCAACAAAGGCTGAGCGGTGGTGAGAATTCCGTATTTCTTGCGCAGGATGTATGCGGGATCGCTTTCGCGGGCAATGAGGGCGGCCTCGGCAGCCTCACGCCGGCGTCTTTGTGCTTCGGCCAGTTCGAGGCGAGCTACTTTGGTCGTTGTCCGTGCGACCTCGGCTGCGTTGAGGTCTGAAATATACGACTCGTAGGTAACATGACCAATAGCCAGTGCATACAGTCCGGGGAACCCCTTGATCTTGAGGTAGTTAAGATAGGCTGCTGAAAGCGGACGGCCTTGATAGAGAGCCCCCAGGATATTGCTCAGTGGCGAGGTAACCGCACCTTGAAGGTGGCTCACCCGGTAGTGCCGGGCAATGTCGTATGGAGTCGGAGCGATGTAACCGGGTTCACTCATGCGAGCGTTGTACATGGCTTCAGCAGCCTCACAATTACGCTTGCACTGCGCCGCCCACTCGGCTTCGCGGACGATGCGAGCTGCCTCAGCAGCTTCGCGCTCACGATTGGACTGCGCCGTGCGAGCAATACGTGCAGCTTCTGCTGCTTCGCCCTCGCGTTTGCGCTTTACCGCCCGTTCGGCCTGTTGGGCCAGGAGCTCTGCTTCCTTAGCTTGGTGCTCAATTCTGGCAGCCTGCTCGCGCGCTACTAATGCGGGGTCTAAAGCAGCGATGAAGGCTTCATATGTGATCTGGCCGATCGCCAGCTGATGCAATTCGTTGAGTTTTTGCTGCTTCAGGTAGCTCAGCGACAATGCAGTGAGCGGTCGCCCGTGAAACATGCTTTCGAGGATGTTACTCAGGCGAGTGTAGGGAATTGCCGCGCCGATAATGCGACTGACGCAGAAGTGACATGCGATGTCATAGAGTGAAGGGCGATTCAATTCCATGAAAGGGAGAGTCCGTTCTAGCTTAGGTAGTCTGGTCCGGATTCTCTCACAGGCATTAGAGGTCCGCTTCTGGCCGATTGTTGTCGATCGCCAGACGAGACTAGCGGGGACATCCTTATACAACCGGACTAATCCCTGAATGGCCTGCATCAAACCGCTCGCGGGCTGCGCGAAAGTCCTCCGCGTTTTCAATCAGCCAGGCCCACAGCGGCACCATCTTCGCCAGAAAGCTTCTACCGATTGGCGTAAGACAATACTCTACCCTCGGCGGCACTTCGTTGTAGTCAAACCGCGAGATCAGACCATCACGCTCCAGCTGCCTAAGGCTGCGCGTCAGCATGCGTTGCGTAACACCCTCTAAGCGGCGGGCTATCTCGGCGTGACGCAATGTTCCCGCTACCCCCAGCACGTGCACGATTCCCAGCGACCATCGATTGCCAGCGTGCGTCAGTACTTCGCGCTTGAGGCTGTCATCCTCGGCGCTGAGCGCGTCGCACGCGGCCTGGGAGTGTCGGATCACCTCTTCTTCGGTCATGCCGTCATGCAGTATCACGCGTGTGCCTTCTTCTGAATGTGGATCAAGAGTGACAGGATAAACCCCGCATTCACTCACTTATGGAGATCGCGATGCAATCGCTCAACCCTGCTGAAACTCGAAAGGTGCTGGTACTCGGCACTGGCGAGCTTGGCAAATCGGTACTTAAATCGCTAGTCACTCTCACGGCCATGAAAGTTTCGGTGATGGTGAGGCCGGTTTATGAGAACAGCCATGACACGGACAAAGTTGAGCTGGCCGAATGGCTCGAAAAACTGGGCATCGAAATCATTTACGGGGACGCAGCTGACGACTCAACCGAAGCCCTTGCAAGTCAGTTCAGCCGATTCGATACGCTGGTCAGTTGCCTTGGTTTCGCTGCGGGGCCAGGCATTCAGGTAAAGCTTACGGAGGCCGCCTTGCAGTCGAGCCTCGTGCGCTACATTCCGTGGCAGTTTGGTGTGGACTACGACGTGATCGGCTATGGAAGCCCGCAGCCGCTCTTCGATGAGCAATTGGATGTGCGCCAGATGCTTCGCGCCCAGACCCGGCTGCAATGGCAGATTATTTCCACCGGCATGTTCACGAGTTTTCTCTTTGAGCCTGCCTTGGGCGTAGTCGATATTGAGAAGCGCACCGTACGCGCACTTGGTGATTGGGAGACGGCTGTCACCGTGACCACCCCTGAAGACATCGGACGGCTGACCGCGCGCATCGTGGCCGAGCCGGTGGGCGACCCGATTATCTTCTGTGCAGGCGATACTGTTACTTACGGGCAGCTCGCCGACACTGTCGAAAATCTCGTAGGACGTACGATGCGGCGTGAGCAGTGGTCAGTGCCTTACCTAAGAGCTGAGCTTGCCAACAACCCAAGTGATGCAATGCGCAAATACCGAGCCGTATTCGCACAGGGCAGGGGCGTGGCTTGGAAAAAGGAGCACACCTACAACGCGGCCCACGGCATTCAAACATCGACGATCACGCAATGGGCTCAGCAAAATCTTTAGTCATGCCGCATACAGTGCTGAGTCTATTTTCCGGCATTGAGCGGCCAGCTTCTAGCCGAATGCAGACCGCCATGAGCGGCAGCTATTGGCCGGTTAGCTCCCCTTGCCAGAGCTAACCATCCTTGTCCTCCCGTAAGCGGAGGAAAAATCGATGAACACCATTACCACATACAGCCACCAGCCCTGGAACCAAGGAAAAATAGTCGGACAGAAAGCCCCGCTCCGCCTAAGAGACATCTGGGCGATCCGGGTGAGGCTGCAAATCGCAGAGAAAACCCGAGACCTGGCGCTCTTCGATTTGGCCATCGACAGCAAGCTACGAACCTGCGAGCGTCACAACAATCTTGCCCACCTGGGCATTGGCTTCCATGTAGCAATGCGCCTTGGCAATGTCCTCGAACGCAAAGGTTCGGTCGATCACCGGGTGCAGCTTGCCGCTGGCCAGCCCTGTGTTGACGAAGGACTTGGCCTGCTCCAGCTTTTTCGGATTGCCGGTGATCTCGAAGAGTTCATACCCCCGCAGGGTCAGATGCTTACCGAGCACATCCATGACTGGCACGGGGATATCCTCGGCGTCCAGTGCACCGTACTGGAAGAAGATCCCCTGCATGCCCAGCACCTTGAAGAGTTGGCCGGCGTACGCACCGCCGACGGGATCGAAGGCCATGCGGGCGCCTTTGCCGTCGGTGATCGACATGACTTCCTTGATCAGATCCTGCTCGTCAGTAGCAATGACGTGGGCTGCGCCGGCATCGAGTAGCGCTTGGCGTTTCTGGCTGGTACGGGTCAGAGCGACTGGCACCGCACCGACCATGTTGGCGATCTGAATGGCCGCTAGTCCCACACTGCTGGACGCAGCACGAATCAGCACGGTTTCTCCGGCCTGCAGGTTGCCGATGTCGATCAGGGCACCGTAGGCGGTGATGAACATCATCCAGCTGGCCGCGGCCTCTGCGAATGACAGGTTCTCCGGATGCTTGACCAGGGCGTGCACGGGAACATTAACCAACTCGCCATACATCCCGTAATCAGCAAACGAAAAAGCCGGGACTACGCTGACGGCGTCGCCAATGTCGAAGCCGGCCACATCCGGGCCGAGCGCTTCGACGAGGCCGGCAGCTTCATAACCCAGGATGGCAGGAAAGCGCGGCTCGATGACGTACTGGCCGGTTCGGTACATGATTTCGGCGCGATTGATTCCGAGCGCCTTGACACGAATCTGCACTTCGCCAGCTTTGGGGGCAGAGATATCCACCTCGTCGATCTGCAGGACCTGGGCATCGCCGGTACGGTGAAAACGAACAACTCGCGACATGGGGATGGGCTCCTATCTCATTGTCTTCGGAGAGAAGGCGGGGGGATGGAGAGCACATTAGTCGCTTGATTAGTAAAGATCAGGTCATCAATTGGCATTTGATTGTTATCAATTTATTAACAATCTGCGCTTGTCAAATGTTGCTGGTCGAGCAGCTCCGTCAACCAGTCCATAAATACACGTACCTTGGGCGCCAGATGGCTCCGACTCGGATACAGGATCGAGACAGGCTTGGGTAGGGCTGGATAATCCGCCAGTACCTGAATTAACAGGCCCTTGTCGAGATAGGGTTGCAGGGCGGGCCTCACGCCCTGGAGCAAGCCGAGCCCTGCCAGCCCGCATGCCAGGAGCGCCTCAGATTCGTTGGTCATGATGCCGCTGCGCAGCTTGAGCGTGACGGTGGTGTTCTCGACGCGAAAGGCCCAGTGCACCACCTTGCGCTCGCGCCCCGTGAAGAAATTGACCGCCCGGTGTTGATCAAGGTCTTCCAGGTTCATAGGCATGCCATGCCGCTCCAGGTACTCGGGAGACGCGCAGGTCACCATCGGTATCGCACCGATCCGCCTCGCCACGAGGCTGGAGTCTTTAAGCTCACCCAGTCTGACAACGCAGTCGATGCCATCGTCGAACAAATCCACGGGCTGATCCGTCGCGCCCAGGATCAGCTCGATCTGCGGGTAGCGTTTCTGGAAATCGGGCAAGGCCGGAATGATCACGGACTTTGCCAAAGTGACGGGCAGGTCCAGGCGCAACCGGCCTGTGGGAACAACAGCATGGCTGGTGAATGAATTGAATGTGTCATTCACCTCTTCCAGGAGCCGTCTGCAGCGCTGATAGAATTCGCCGCCCTCTGTGGTCACACTGACCTTGCGCGTCGTCCGGTGCAGCAACCGCACTCCCAGTTCCCGCTCAAGCTGCTGTACGGCCTTGGTGATGGTCGGTCGATGTAATTGCAGAACCTCGGCGGCCTGCGTGAAGCTGCCGCTATCCACTACCTGAACGTAGATCTGCATTGTCTGCAGCTGATCCATGCTCAATTCCCGCCAGTAATCATCAAGGGCTGCATCTTCGCATAGCTGTTATTGCTCGACTTCCTGGGTATGGGACGTGGAACGGCTCGGCAGGCGTATCTATGCGAATTGCCGTTATCGCTCTTCCTGCAGAAAGACCTTGAATGCCTGCCACAACGGGCGGCGGTATCGCTCAGGGTGCCAGACGAGAGAAGGTGCGGTTCAGCTGCAGGTCGCAGTCCAGCGCCACGAGCTCACCACGAGCCAGCTTACCGGCCACGCTCCGGCGTGCCAGGCGGCCCAGGCTTGCCGAATCGGTCCAGAAGCGTAGCATGATGGGCAGCATATGAATTCCTGAGGTGACCATGCGGTATTCCGGAGATCACAAGGCTCAGACTCGCCAGCGCATCGTCGAAGAGGCCGCGCGCCGCTTTCGTCGCGATGGTGTGAGCGCGACCAGCGTACCGACGCTGATGAAGGCGTTGGACCTTACGCATGGTGGGTTCTACGCCCATTTCACCTCCAAGGATGAGCTGGTCGAGGAAGCCTTGCGTCACTGCGCAACCGAGCTCGATGCAGTCACGCCCACCCGCCTGGGTGGCGACCAGCCCTTGGCGACCTTCATCCGCCGTTATCTGTCCAAGACCCACAGAGCCGAGCCGGCGAAGGGGTGCGTGTTTCCGACCATCTCTGCTGAGTTGGGCCGGCGAGGACAGGCCAGTCCAGTAACCGACGAGGCGGTGAATCAACGGCTCGCTCAGATCATCGATCATCTGGATAGCAGCCAGGATGCGGCCCTGGTACTCAGTGCCATGGTTGGCGCGTTGATGTTGTCACGCAGCGTAGTCGACCCGGAGTTGTCAGATCGACTGCTCGATGAAACCCGCGCCAGCCTGCTTAGGCTCATCGACGCCGAACGACCCGATACCTAGACTCGCTTCAATAGCCGGGGGCCACCTGTTCACGCGGCAGGTTCGGTCCGAGCGTTGCGCGTGTTGCGACAAAGCAACTCCAGTCACCTGCATCTGCCAATGAAGGGGGTGACTGTTTCGCCGAGATCGAAGCCGGGAAGGGTTGTTTCCCCCTCGTTTCAGCTTCCAGACTTCTATCACCCATACGCAGACAGCTGCTCGACGCCAGCCTCGCTGCGCTCTAGATACCGGTTCGCGTGATGCCGGGCGGCACGGCCTGTACCCGCACCCCAGCTGGCACCCAGTTCCGCGTACAAAGCCTCTGACAGGCTTGGCCTAGAGCCCTTCGTTGCCGTTGCTGTGGCAAAGCTTATCCGTGCGACCCATGGATGAGAGCTTTACATGATGGTCATCATATGCTTTATATGCTGACCATAATTCAAAGCGCTCGTAACCGCCGATAGTTGAGGACTGCTATGAACGACGCAGATCGTGAAGCACGGTTAGCCGCCTGGCTCGACGCCGAAGAGGCCGTGCGTGCTCGGATGGGACCGGTCGGCACCGTGCCACCGGGTAAGGCGCTGGGCATGTCCCCGCTGGATTTCTTTGATGCGATCGGCGGAGGCGAGCTGCCGCGCCCGCCCCGGGTGACCTGATGGATTTCGTACCGGTGGACTGGGCGTCAGGCTATTTCGTCTTCCAGGGCACACCAGGCGAGCGCCACCACAACCCGATGGGAGGCGTTCACGGCGGTTACGCGGCGACGCTGCTCGACTCCTGCATGGGTTGCGCGGTGCACACCCGGCTGGAAGCGGGGCAGGGCTACACGACGACCGATTTGCGCACCACCTACATTCGTGTGCGGCGTGCCGGCGTCGGACCGGTGCCATCGGCTCGACCAGCTGCTTGATTCTCGGGGCCGGCGCGGGAGGTTAACCGCTCGCGGCGCAGATTCCGGCGTTCGTGCTCACGGACGCGTCATCACCCATAAGGCCGCGAGACGGCGTCTCCGACTGTATGGCGGTCATTTAGAAAAGGGGCTTGATATGAGTGTTGGAAATGCCGTTCGTGTCGTCGTCACGGGAACCGGGCTCGTGGGCCCATTGGGCTGTGGGGCGCAGGTTGCGTGGTCTCGTCTGCTGGCTGGGCAGTCGGGTATTCGCACGCTGCCGGAGGATCTGGGAGAGGGGACCGGGTGCAGCATCGCGGGGCGCGTGCCGAGCGTGGCGGAAGACAGTGAGGCGGGCTATGACCCGGACCGCTACATCGCTGCAAAGGACCGCAAGAAGATGGATCGTTTCATCGAGTTCGCGCTGGTCGCGGCACAGGAAGCACTAGAGCAGGCAGGCTGGCATCCGGCCGATGAGGCAGGGCAGCAGCGAACCGCCACCATCATCGCCTCGGGCGTCGGCGGGTTCGATGCCATTGCCGAGGCCGTGCGCACCACCGACCATCGCGGGCCTCGCCGGTTATCACCGTTCACGGCGCCGTCGTTTCTCGCCAATATGGCGGCCGGGCACATCTCCATACAGCATGGCTTCAAGGGCCCGCTCGGCGCGCCTGTCACGGCCTGCGCCGCCGGTGTGCAAGCCATTGGCGACGCGGCGCGGCTGATCCGCAGCGGTGAGGCGGATATCGCCATCTGCGGCGGGACCGAGGCAGCGATTCACCGTGTCACCCTGGGAAGCTTCGCGGCGGCACGGGCACTTTCAACCGGATTTAATGACCGCCCGCAACTGGCGTCCCGTCCGTTCGACCGTGACCGGGAGGGCTTCGTCATGGCCGAGGGCGCGGGCCTGCTGGTCATCGAATCTCTTCAACATGCTCTGGCGCGCGGCGCACAGCCCCTAGCCGAGTTGGTTGGCTACGGTACGAGCGCCGATGCTTATCACCTGACGGCCGGACCTGCCGATGGCAACGGCGCGCGACGGGCAATGGAGCAGGCCCTCAAGCAGGGCGGCGTCTCCCCGCATGAGGTCCAGCACATCAACGCCCATGCGACCTCGACTCAGGTTGGTGACCGAGGCGAATTGGCTGCCATCCGCTCGGTTTTCGGCACGGGGTCGGGTGTCGCCATTACCTCGACCAAGTCCAGTACGGGACATCTACTGGGCGCTGCAGGGGGTATCGAAGCCATCTTCACGGTCCTCGCGTTACGCGACCAGGTCGTTCCTCCCACATTGAACCTGGAAAACCCCGACGAAGCAGCTGAAGGGCTCGATCTGGTCGCCCTGAGCGCCCGGAAGATGCCGATCGAGTACGCCTTGTCGAATGGGTTCGGATTCGGTGGCGTCAATGCCAGCGTGCTGTTCAAACGTTGGGACCCCTCTTGCGGATAGCGTTTGCCCATAAGCGGGAAGAGCCGCTTCTGCAGAGAGGCGGCCATGGCGGCGCTATCAAGCCGGTGCCACCGCGTTGCCCATGATGACGTCCGCGGCTGTACTAATTGAGCGCCTGATCACCTCGTCCTGCCAGAGGTGTGGCCAACCTAAGTCGCGTGTCTTCTGTCTGGTTCCAGCGTTTGGGCCGTTTCAGTTCTGTACCGATAGGCCCTAAGACGCACGGAGAAAGCATCATGATTAATCGTTTTAAACGGATGCTGCTGGCGGTTTTGCGGCGGTAATCTTGAGTTTTGCCTATCCGGTGCTTGCTCAGCCGGACGTCATGCCGCCGGTGCGCATGCCTGATAGAGACCGATGGCATCCTGACGTCGACGCATCGATCGAGGCCAGCTTGCAGGCGATACGCAAGCCGCCACGAAGTGGCGTCGTCAGGTGCCGATCACAACACCACGTTCTTGAAACACCTCCCGAGCCACATTGAGCCCGTTGATGGCTGCTGGAAACCCGGCGTACACAGCCATTTGAAGTATTACCTCGATGATCTCCGCCGGCTCGCATCCGACGTTGAGGGCTCCTTGAACATGCACCTTGAGCTGCGGAATGGCCGTACCCATGGCGGTTAACGCCGCCACGGTAGCGAACTCACGTGACCGCTTGTCAAGACCGGGACGCGACATCACGTCGCCATATGAGAATGAAATGATCCATTCGGCCAAATCAGGGGCGATGTCTTTGAGGCTCTCGATAATAGCAGCGCCGGTGCTGCCAGTAATTTCAGCGACCGTGGCCTCACCAAGCTCGTGCCGTTTGTTATCACTCGCCATTCACTGAATCTCCCGTCGGGCACCTGATATCCGAGTAAGCCGCGCCGCGAAGCGGTGTCGGCTTGAATGATTTGTCAGGCCGCAGCCGCGCTCCGGATCTTGGCTAGCGCCGCTGCCCCCAATGCCCAGAACAAGGTAGAGCATGCCGGCCAAGACTGCCACGCTGGCCAGCCAGGTGGAGCCGCGCCCGCTGCGGAAATTGAGCTGCGGAATACCCGCGAAGACTACGACTGATTACGGGAAGCCAGAGCGAGGCCCCTAACACGAGATGCGGCGCGTAGCCCGTCCGCTAAGACCAAGCAGCGACAGGCCGAACGTAACGGCGCCGGCACCGAGGAGGCCAGGTCGATGATCGCCACGCTCGCGCGCTTCCGAGCAGCGAGGCAGCGGGGGCGACTGGAGGTGCGTAAATCTGGGTATCGCCTTAGAGGCAGACCAGGGTGTCGTTCTACAGAAGCCCAGGGCCAAACCTCTGATGACTATCCCCTGAACGCTGTACCTCTCTGAGAATCCGACGTCACCTCAGCGCATCATTCGCCAATGAAACACCCGAATAGTGGTCACGTTTGATCGATTTATTCGAATCTAACCTTCGATATTAGCCGGCTATTTAGATAGGAGACCTGAGCGCAGAATTCTCCTCACCTGCGGCTCACCAAGGTGGTGAGTCCTTCTTAGAGGAAACCAGCCATGACTCAAACTATCGCAAACGCCAACTCCACCCTTGATACCACCACGCTTTCTGCGTCGGCTTC
>Ga0233375_1000065_pt1 | contig 69684 bp, 62 predicted proteins | sample ElkDunMinimDraft_10_FD_191539 | JGI IMG/M metagenome (GOLD analysis project Ga0233375, IMG submission 191539) | Fecal eukaryotic communites from dung pellets of Tule Elk in California, USA - Elk Dung E16 | ecosystem: Host-associated > Mammals > Digestive system > Large intestine > Fecal | place...
TGCGCCAACTGATCGCCGATCAGCACCGCAAGGGCCTGTCCAGCCGCAGCCTCGCCCGATTGCTGTCTTCCCTGCGTGGCCTGTACCGCTACCTGAACCAGGAAGGCCGCTGCCAGCACGACCCGGCCGACGGCATTTCCGCGCCCAAAGGCGAGAAGCGTCTGCCGCGCCTACTGGATACCGATCGTGCGATGCAGCTGCTCGACGGCGGCATCGAAGACGACTTCATCGGCTACCGTGACCAGGCCATGCTCGAGCTTTTCTATTCCTCGGGATTGCGCCTGTCAGAACTGGTCGGTCTGAACCTGGACCAGCTCGACCTCCCAGCCGGGCTGGTTCAGGTACAGGGCAAGGGCAACAAGGCCCGCGTGCTGCCGGTGGGTCGCAAGGCACGTGAGGCGCTGCAGGCCTGGCTACCGCTGCGGGCGCTTGCCAACCCACAGGACGGCGCGGTGTTCATCAGCCAGCAGGGCCGCCGCCTGGGCGCACGGGCTGTGCAATTGCGGGTGCGGCAGGCCGGCGTTCGCGAGCTTGGCCAACACCTGCACCCCCATATGCTGCGCCACAGCTTCGCCAGCCATATTCTCGAGTCCTCGCAGGACCTGCGCTCGGTGCAGGATCTGCTCGGGCATGCCGATATCAGTACCACGCAGATCTACACGCATCTGGATTTCCAGCACCTGGCCAAGGTCTATGACCAGGCGCACCCGCGCGCCAAACGCAAGCAGGACAAAGCCACGTGACTATTCGCCTGATCACCTTCGACCTGGACGACACGCTCTGGGACGTTCGTCCGGCACTACACAGCGCCGAACTGGTCCTGCGTGAGTGGCTAGCCGGCAATGCTCCACGCCTGGCCGATTTTTCCATCGAGGCGCTGGGCGCGATCCGACAGATGCTGATCGAACGCGAGCCCGCGCTCAAACACCGCATAAGCGAGTTACGTCGGCGCGTACTGCTCCATGCCCTGAGCAACGCTGGCTATCCAGCCAACCAAGCAGGCGAACTCGCCGAACAAGGCTTCCAGGTATTTCTTGAAGCGCGGCACGGCGTGCAGGTCTACCCCGACGTGCAGCCCACCCTGGAGTTTCTCGCCAATCACTACACCCTCGGCGTGATCACCAACGGCAACGCCGATGTTCGCCGACTGGGCCTGGCCGATTACTTCCAGTTCACGCTGTGCGCCGAGGAGCTGGGGATCGGCAAGCCCGACCCTAAGCCCTTTCGCGAAGCATTGCGCCTGGGGGGCGTGGACGCCGGGCAGGCAGTGCACGTGGGCGACCACCACGAGGATGACATCTTCGGCGCGCAGCAGGCCGGGCTACGAGCGATCTGGTACAACCCTGAACACAAAGTCTGGTCGCAAACCCATCGGCCGGACGCAGAAATACACAGCCTCGGCGAGCTGCCCCACCGGCTGTTGGCTTGGGGAAAGGGCGGCTAGGCATTTTAGAACTCGTCGCCGACAGGCTCGCCAGGGCGGAACGATCGCGGGCAACCAGAGCCGAAACCCAGCCTAAGGGCTCATGCCTCCTGCCACAAAAGCATCCATATCCATCCCCGCCGACGCGGGCAGGCGGAGCGTAAAAACCGCCCCGCCTGCATCGGCGTTGGCGGCTTCGATTCGCCCCCCGTGCCACTCCGCAAGCGTCCGGGCAATGGGTAACCCTAAACCAATGCCCGGCGTGACGTTGCTCCAGCAGCCCCGATAGAAACGCTCGAACACGTGCTCTATTTCACCAGCCGGGATGCCCTTCCCATGATCACGCACAGAACAGTGCAGCCATCCGCTATCCACCCGGCTCTCGATTTCTATCGGCAGGTCAGATGGACTGTATTTATGCGCGTTACTCAGCAGGTTGCCCACGACCTCCCGGCACCACACCGGGTCGCAACGCAGCTCAAGGCTGTCGCCACACGGCCATCGCAATAAAACCCGGCGTGTCCCGAGAATTTCGCGCTGGCTTTCAAGCACCTCCTCCAGGACATCCCGCCAGGTGCAGGTTACCGCCTCCAACGCTAACGATGAGGCTCCCTTAAGGCCATGGTCGACCCGCATGCCTTCCAAAACCCGGACAATGAGCTGATTGAGCTGATCGACAGACTTGCGAATGCGCTGAGTGCGCCCCTCGACATCTTGCGTGCCTCCCTGCCGGATCAGACGCTGGGCGCTGGAGTCGATCACCGCGAGCGGCGTGCGCAGCTGATGAGACATCAGCGACACGAAATCCTGGTAACGCTGGCGTACCGATCGCTCCTGCTCGAGCGCGTCCACCAGACGTCGCGCCTGCTCGTGCTGCCGCACCACCTCAGTATTGAACTGCTCGGCCCTGCGCAAGCTGCGCAACAGTTGCCAGCAGAGAACAGCGCCGGACAGCACCATGCCGACAACGCTGAACATGAGCTGCCACATCAGTGCCTTATGCGCATCACGTCGCGCGCCCTTCTCATCGCGTTCGGCCTGCATGACGCGGTTGCCAATATCGCGCAACAGCTGCTGCAGCGCTACGTAGTCCGGCTGCGGCTCGTCTGCCATTCGTATCGCTTGCTCAAGAGCGGACCATGCTTCGGCACGCAGCAGAAAGTTACTCATGCTGGTATCTCGCAAAATCCGCAGGCGGCCTTTGAGCAGTTGCTGCTGCATCGCCAAGCGCCCGCGATGATTGTCCTCGACCGATGCAAGCTGCGAAGTCTGGAGCACCAGCGAACTCTGGTACAAGGCTTGGCTGACCGCCCAGACGACGCTCTCCCCTTCATCTTCCCCCAGCCTAGCCTGCAGATCGACCAGCCGATCAAGGACATAGCTCGTCAGGCCAGCGAAACAAAAGACCGCAAGCAACGCCAGGCGCCGTACCCAAGCGAGACGTTGTGAATTCAAACGACGGAGTCCAGCGCCGCAAGGTCTGGAATCGACCAGCCAGCTGCGAGTACCAACGCAACAATATCGGTCTGGCGGGTAACACCGGTCTTGGCGAACAGGTTACGCAAGTGAAACGCGACCGTACTGGCCGACACGTCTAGCTTCTGGGCCACATCCTCGGTCCGGCATCCCTGAGCCAGCAACAACGCCACCCTTGCCTCGGTCGGAGTCAGGCGGAACATCAGACGCAAGTTATCCAAGTCTGGCAGCGGCCTTAGCTGCGCCGAGCAGATGAACAGCGCAAGCAATGCCTCACCAGGAGCGGCTGACGGCAGATCGAGGCGCAGAAGGCTGACCAGAACCTGCTCCATGCCGTTGCTAGATGCCAGTGCAGTCACCCGCCGCTCACCGACTGGCAGCTCGCACAGCTCTTTGATGCAAGCCTGTATCGCTTGCCAAGAAGCCCTTTCCGCGCCTGGCCACCAGAGACGCCGGTCGCCACCGCAGCGCCAGAGGCCACGTTCCGATAGCGCCTGTGCACGCGGATTGGCATACAGAACACGGTGTTTCTCATCACACAACAGCACCGCTCCGGGCAACTGCGAAAAGACCCCTCGCAAATGATCCAAAGCAGCATCCTGGGGGTTCGGCTGCAAGGAGCGCAGACGCTCGACCTGATTCAGCCGTGCCCGGACAGTGGCGAGCAGCATTGCATAGTCGACCGGTTTGACCAGGTAATCGTCGATTCCATCGAGCTTCGCCTGCAACAGGTGGGAGCGGTGGCCTAGCGCGGTCAGAAAGATAAAAGGGGTCGCGGCAAGATCCGGGCGCTGGCGGCGCAGGTGATCGTGAATGAAATAACCGTCGCGACCGGCATCACTTCCCAGCATGACGTCGCAGAGCACCAGATCCGGCTGTTCCGTATCGATAAGCCGCAAGGCATCGTCAGCCGACGCTGCCGCCAGGACCCGATATCCCGCGGCGGTCAACTCCTCGACCAGATCGGACAGCAGTACCTGTTCGTCCTCGATGCAAATGACACACGGCTGATCGCAAGGGGGCTTCATTGAGGCCTGACCTCGATGCTCTTGAGCATGAATACCCAGCGGTGATCGTAACGAGAGTCTTTGAGCTCCGGATGCTGATCACGCGGGTAGATCACACATAAAGGGCCGTAATGCTCGATGGTCAGCAGGTTGCCAGCCATTTTCTGCGCAAGGATCACATCCCACCGGAAATAATCGTCTGCGCTCACGTCCAGCGTGTAGTCATCCCAGGCGCGCAGACGCAGCGACACCTCCTGTTTTCCATCCACACCCACCAAGGCCAGCACATCTCGAACGAGCGGCCCTTCATATTCATGAACGCCCTCGACCCAGTTCGTACGTGTAGAAACCCTGTGCTGCGGCAATGAGTCGATCTGCTCGGCACTCAGCTCTATCCGCTGCGCCCCGTTCTCAACAACCAGCATGGGTGAGCGAAAAGCTTCATCGCCAGCCAGCGCATCGCCAGCCACCCCGATAACAACGCAAAACAGCCAACAGCGTTTTGCCCAACGCGAAAACGAAAACATACACCTGACCCCGCGATGGCAGGCATGAATACCCGCCATGGTTAGCTCGACTTCATAGAAGGCTGCAACAGCCGCTTTCTGAGCTTCAGCACGCAACTCTGCCTGCGGCGTCTGAAGCCGCAGGCGCTCAACGCGCGCTTCGTTTCTACCGCAGAGATCGTGAAGGACGCAATCCGAAAAACGCAACTCGATACAACAACCAGAATAAAAAGTTCACAACAAAAGTCCAAACCTATCCAAATCAACGGGGCCGTTTGTCCTATGAAACGATAACGTTGTCAGTTGAATCAGGCACCACCTCCAGCGAGTTACGCGGCCTGTTCGTTCCTGGCCCCATCAGCAGCATGGGCGCCGCTCCGAAAGCACCTTCGCATCCATTGATAACAGGTAAACAGCCATGTCCATCAAATTACGCATCCGTCAGCTCGGCCAGGGCATGACCGAATACATCATCATCGTTGCGCTTATCGCAATTTCCGCGATCGTTGTATACAACCTGTTCGGCAGCACGGTGCGCGAGCAGGTCGGTGACATGGCGGCGGAATTGGGCGGCGGGGAAGCCAGCCAGGCGGCCGCCAAGACCGGGGAAGATGCGAAGACCGCCGCAGGCACTGCGCACAACCTGAGCAGTTTCAAGCAGGACGAGCGCAAGTAAGCGCTGGCCAGGAAAGGATACCCAGTGAAGTACGCGCGGCAGCGGGGGCAGGCCATGGTCTTTGGCCTGCTTTTCATGGGCATCACGGTGATTGCGCTGATCCTGCTGTTCAACCAGGGGATTCTCACCCGTGATCGAGTGCAACTGGAGAACGCGGCCGACGCCGCAGCCTACTCCCAGGCCAAGCTATTCGCTCGCCACCAAAACCTGATCGCGTACACAAACCGGGCCATCGTCGCTAACGAGCTGTCGATCGGCCAGGTGGTCGCACTGACATCCTGGGCCAAGCGCTATGCCAACATCCCGCGCTGGGTCAACAGTTTTCCGGCGTACCAGATTCCCATCGCGCTGATCCCGCCCAAACCGATGATCAGCGATGTGCTCGCCACCGTCACCATCCCTTACCAGTTTCTCGGTATTGGCGTGCGCACGGTGGCGGCGCCGATGCTCAACGTTTATCCCAACGTCGTCTCCAGCTTCAACCTGATCATGGGCTTCTTCCAGAAGGCGTTCGCTATCGCCACCCTGGAGGCGCAAGCGCGCATACCCGGGCAAATTGTCGCCCAACACCGGATGGACAGACCGGGTGACGAGCTGAGGGTGGCGCCACTGTCCAGCCTGTTACTGGTGCAGAACTTCATCCTCACCTATTTCGCCGACTATCTGCCGGTCGATGTTCTGCTGGATCAAGTGCGCGGCGCGGATACCGCCGCCGGCGGTGGCGCAGCCCCGGGCGGCGCAGGCAGTGCCGCTGGCGGCACCGGCAACGAACCGGACGACGAGGACCTGCTGGCGGACTTCATCGGCTCGCATACGCCCGGCTCGATGCTGGTCAACATCTCTCCGGAGATGCACAGCAAGACCGCCAGCACCACCGACGGCGTGACCAGCCGCAACGCCTCGCGCATGTTCGCCGCCACTATCAACGAACAGCGCAACGCCTGGTTGTCGGACCGCAATTTCGACGCAGCCGTGGGTTTCGGTGCCGAACTGCCGATCCACCTTGGCTTCATCAACATCAAGCTGGGCTTTCAGTTTCAGGTCGGGGTGTTCAACAACGGCGGTACAGCCTACGTCTACAACCCGTTGAGCGTGTCCAATGCCGGCAAGAGCATGCCGGTCTACGGTTGGTCTTCCCTGGATTTCAGCTCGATGGGCTTCAAGCTCGACGTCGACCTGATGATCGAACTGTGCCTGCCATTGGTAGGCTGCGTGACCATTTTCGATGATGGCATTAACTTCGGCTTCGGTCTGCCGCTGGGCGGCGCCACCCATCAACTGGTAACCAACGCCGGCGACGCATTCCTGTTCGGCCCGCAATGGGGCACCCCTGCCCAGGGGCTACTCAAAAGCAAGCCGCGTCCTTACGCCGAAGCCATGCACCCAGTCCATGCCACCACCTGGGGCTGGGGCAACGTACTCAGCGTGTTCGGCCTGAATCGGGCTGAGGACGTCAACAGCGGCTATAGCGGCTCGCCTTCGTTCTTCGCCCTTGGCGACGATCACGCAGAAACCGGGCGCAGCAAGGAGTTCAGCGTTGCCGTCTCCAAGCCGCTGAGCGCCGTGCGCACCAGCGATAACCCTGACAGCCTCAATCTGCGCTCCACTGGCGACACCGCCAACGTACTCAACCGCCAGGGGCGCTTCGGTCTGCAAACCACAGGCGTGAACGACAACCCGCTGATAGATCTGTGGGGCGAAGACGGCGGCGAGCAGATGATGACTGTCTCCTCGGCCGAGACCTACTTTGCTCCTCCTCCCGGGCGCAGTGAATCGCCCAACCAGTACAGCCCGTTCTGGGATGCACGCCTGCGCGAACCAAGTCGCGTGGTGCAGATGATGGCCTCGGGACAAATCGACCTGCGCGAGATACTCGGCCTGAACAACCTCAGCCCGGGCAGCGTAGCCGGCCACCTGCTCGGTCTGGCTACCGACTTTGTCATCGCCCCCGGTCGCGACCGTCTGCTGGACAAGCTGCCGACGATGATCAAGCCCGTAGCCAAACCGGTCATCGAGGAGATCACCGACACCGTCCTGGACAGGGTCACAGAAGGCGTCATCGGGGCGATGGACAATTGATGAACGGCTTATCAAAAAACCGCAGCCGGGGCCAGGCAATGGCCGAATTCGTGGTGATGACAGCCGGTTGCCTGCTGCTGCTGTTCGTCCTGGTACCGGTAGTGGCCAAGCTTTCTGACATGGCTTACAAAGCCCAGGAACTGGCGCGTTACACCGCCTGGGAACGTACTGTCTGGTATGCCACCCATGGTGCCGACGAGACCAAGCCGAGCTTCGATAAAAGTCACGACGGCCAACTTGCGCTGCGCTCGGACATCGACATTTTCAATAGCGCCGAACAGCGCCTGATGAGTTTCAACCAGCAGCCGGCGGCGTTCACCCCCCAGGACATCAGCACCCAGAGCCAACCTTCCAACGGCTTCTGGCGCTGGACCCACAACCGCGACGGCCAGCAGATGGCCGCCCCGGGGGCCATGCCGGCCGCCAGCGCGCTGGAGGTGCGCCCTACGCCCTCGTTCGCCTACGCGGTGATCGACACCTACAACGATGCGATGGGTTTGATTGCCAAGGTGGTAAGCATATTCAGCTTTGGCCAGGGCGACCCTGACTTCCTGCAGATCGCTCACCCCACCCGTAATTTCTACACCACCGACGTCTCCATACCCGTACCGCTGGTCGGCGGCGCACTCGGCAGCCAGCCGCTGTTCGGGGAACCTTTCCCTAGCCAGCTCAACGTCGGCGCTCGCGCGGCAGTGCTGGCAGACGGCTGGGTGGCGGAGAGCGAGGAGCACTTCATGAACAAGGCCGACGACTTCGTGCTCGGCAACCTGATCGAGAGCAACCCGATCTGGGGGGTGGTACGGAGCATGGTAGGTATCTTCGAACCGTCGTTCAAAACGGTGGACTTCGCTCCAGTCAATACCGACCCGATGCCAGACACCGACGTCGACTGCAACGTTGCCACCGGCTTCTGCTACTACAAGAAGAAATAGGATGAAGCGTTCAACTCCGGCCGTGCTGGCCGTACTAGCCCTGCTGTCACTCAGCCCGGCTGCCCTGGCCGATTGCGACTACGACGACTTTCCCCAGATGGACAACATGCTGCTGGCCTCCCTTGGCGGCGACGTGCAGTGGAACAACATGCCCCTGGCCGGACGCAGTTTCCGGGTGCCGGCCAGCCTGGAGCAGGTCAGGGCCTTCTATGCCCGTGAGTGGAAGGATGCGGTGGACTTCACCGAGTTCAACGGTTGGGAGCAGATTCTGCACATCAACAAGCACTGCATGATGATGGTGCAGGTCAAGGCGCAGAACGAACGCTTCAGCTATGGCCGCCTGTTACTGACCAACCCGCCAGCCAAGAGCGCCGTAAGCCGGCCGCTGGGCGGCGGAATGCCCATGCCGCCCGGCGCCCAGGTAATCAGCGACATGCGCAGCGACGACGCCATCCGGGAAGGGCGCATGGTGCTTCTGCTCAATGAGGAAGACCTGCACGCTACTCGCGCCTGGTACGAAGCCGAAATGCAGCGCCTGGGCTGGAGCCTGGAAGAGCGCAGCGACCAGCCCCATGCCGTGGTGCTCAGCTACGCCAAGGGCCGCGAGCTGATGAGCGTGGGCCTGCTGCGCCATCAGGAAGTTACCCAGATTCTGCTCAATCGGATGGATCGCTGATGAACGCAGCCCGTCAGTTCGGCCAATCCATGACCGAGTACCTTGTCGTGCTCGGCGTCACTGGCGCCGCCCTGCTCGCCGCCACCAACGATGTCACCACGTTGTTCGACAACGTGGACAGGAGCTACCGCACCCAGTCCAGCGAGATGAGCAGGGTGCAGCTCTACAACAGCCAAAAGGTGCGTTTCAACGAGAACGGCGCGCCAGGCGAGAACTTCGACGACGGCGATACGCCACCGCCGCACAATGAAGCGCTACCGAACCCGGCGCTGCCCTTTATCGAACTTGTCTACGACACCCAAGGCAACCTGCTGGGGGAAATGAAGGACGGTTATCTGGTAGACGAGCAAGGCAATCCGCTCGCTTTTTGCAAGCGCACAGAAAGCGGCGAATGCGTGTTCGTCGACGAGAACGGCAACATCGTCTTCCCCGGCGCCAGCACCAACCCGAAATGGGTCGACGACGACGGCAACGACCTGTCGATGATGGCCCTCACTTCCGGCGGAAAGGTTTACGGCTTCGCCTACCTCTACCGCAACAAGTTCTATTCCGCATCCGACCGCAAGCTGCTCGACCCGCAACCGAGCGGCATGACAGCCAAGCCGATGCGCAAGGTCATGGATCTCGACGCCAACGGCGTTCCGCAACTGACCGGCTATGAGCTGGACGGCCAGCTTTACTCGCTCACGGCAGCCACGCAGCTCCAGCCGACCTTCGATAAGCCGCTGGACCCGGAAAAGGAAGAGCTGGTCAGCGTGGTGTTCACCACGGCGCCGAACGCCAACTGGCAAGGCTACAAGCCCTGCCTGGTAATGCCCAAGGACTGGAACGCCAACCTTGCCAGCAATGCGCAGCTAACGGGTGCCTGGGAAAACAAATTCAACAATCCGTCCCAGCGCTTGAGCATTGCCGGCATCCGCGGCGCTGGCGGCTTCATCGACGCAAGCGCCAGTGAATGCCGAGGCGCCAGCACAGTGACCCATGACCCGACCACGGGTAGCTGGACACTGACGAAATGACCCAGTCCCTCTCCACCTGGAGAGGGACAAGTAGAAAAACAAACCAATTTTTCAGCCTCGGCATTTGCCAGGGGACAGGGGAGTAATGGGGAGCATCATGTCATCGGTTTCAGGAAAAAAACTGCTAATCATCGCCGTCGCCTGCGGGGTGCTCGCCGCGCTGCTCGGCTGGCTGTACCTGAAGGCCAAGGAGTCGCAATACCGGGCTGCCTACCAGCCGGCCCGCCAGGTCATGGTCTCGGTGATCGTGCCCAAGCTCGATATCAGCAAGGCGCAATCGCTGACCCCGGAAAACGTCGCGGTAATGGAAGTGCCGCGCGATTACCTTCCATCCAACGCGGTGTTGGCCCAGGACTGGCCACGTCTGGAAAAACGCATGACCATTCAGCCTCTGCAGAAGGGGCGGCCGATCTCCTGGGACGCGATAGAGCAGGACGGCGTGTCGCGCTTCTCCGAAAACGTCGAGCTGGGCAAGCGGATCAAGACGGTCAAGGTCAGCAAGATCAACTCCTTTGATGGCATGCTCCGTCCCGGCGACAAGATCGACCTGCTGGGTACCTTCAACGCCACCGACATCGGCATGCAGGAACAGCTCAACTACTCAAACGAAGTGGTCATTAACGTCCTTGAAGACGTCGAGGTGCTGGCCGCTGGCCGCGAAGACGCCAAGGGCCGCAAGTACGAGAACTATTACGACCGCAGCACGCCTGACGGTTTCAACATGAACTTCTCCACCCTGTCGCTGATGCTCACCCCGGCACAGGTCGCGCGGGTGGAGCTGGCCGAGAAGGCCGGCGAACTGGTCGCCGTACTGCGTCACCCCAAGGACAGCAGCTCCGCCAGCCTTGGCCAGATCACAGTCGCCAGCCTCCTCGACCCGCTTCCGGCGGAAACCATCGACGTGGTGCTCGACAGCGAGGGCAACCTGCTGGGACGCATCGTCGGCGACAACGTGGTGGACATGAACGGCCGCATCATCGGCCGGATCGTGGACGGGCAGGCGATTGGACTCGACGGCAAGGTGATGGGCCGCATCGTCCGGGGCCTGGCCGCCGACGACCCGCTGCTGCGGATGCGCGAGCGTGCCACCGTGGTGCGCGACGCCGAGGGTAACGTCATCGGCCGGGTGGTCGACGGTCAGGTGATCGACGCCAGCGGCAACGTGATCGGCCGCTACGCCGACGGCAAGGCCACCGGTCTGGACGGCCAGTCGCTGGGCTCCGTGACGCAGAATGCCGCCCTTGACTCCAGCGGACGGGTGATCGACATGAGCCGTTCGCAAGTGCAGAGCGGCGCAGAAACCGACGCCAGCCTGGTCGACGGCAAGCTGATCGATGCCCAAGGCAACGTCGTCGGCGAGGCCGGCGAAATCGCCCGCGACGCCAGCGGCAAGATTCTCGGCCGCGTAGTCGACGGCAAGCTGGTCGATGCCGACGGCAAGGTGCTCGGCACGGTCAAGGACGGTCAAGTCATCGATGCAGACGGCAAGGTGCTGGGCACCACCGAGCAGGCAGTACTCGGCCGCGACGGCACACCACTGACCGACGCCGTGCTGGTGGTACGCGACGCCAACGGCAACATCCTCGGCACCGTGGTGGGCAACGATGTGATCGACGCCGAAGGCCGCAAGATCGGCTACGTTCGCGATGGCAAGGTCTACGATCTGGACGGGAACCTCATCCCCGGCGCAACCATCGGCCTGCGCCAGGATGCCCAGCAGGTAGTCCGCGACGCCCAGGGCAACCTGCTCGGCAGCGTCCGCGGCGGCGCCGTCTACGGTGCCGACGGCAAGGTCATCGGCAAAGTCATCGACGGCAAAGTCGTGGACGCCAACGGCAATGTGGTGGCCCGCGGCATCAGCCTCGGCGTAGAAACGCCACGCGAGACCGCCACCGGCCCGCGCCGCCGCGAAGCGGTGCGCATGATCCAGTTCATTCCCGGCGGCACCGGCAAGCAGGGCGTGATTCCGGTGCAGACACTGCGCCTGGAATGACCCTCACCAGAACCACAACGAGCACGAATAATCAGGGCAATAACACCATGCGATTTTTAATCGGAATGCTGACCTTCCTCTGCCTGTGCGGTATTGCCAGGGCCAATGCCCTGCCGCAGGCACTGGTGCTGTACAAGGGCGACGTGCGCGTATTGACCGCGCCGGGCGTCGAGCGCGTCGCGGTCGGCGACGTCTCGCTCATCAGCGCCACCCTGCTGAAGAACGAAGAAGTGGTGCTGACAGCCGAGAAAGACGGCGAAACCACCGTGCACGTCTGGTTCGAGGACGGTAGCCGCAAGCAGATGAACGTGGTGGTTGCCAAGGCCAACGGCTACCGCCAGCTGCCGGAACTGCGTGCCATGCTCGCCGACATACCCGGGGTGCGCCTGCGCACCGTCGGCCGCCAGGTAGTGATCGAAGGCCGGATAAATGCCCTGCACCTGGCGCGCATCAAGGAAGCCGCCAAGGCCTACGACAACGTGGTGGTACTGGCCGAAGAGCACCGCGGCGCTGCCACCAAGAGCGATGCAGCACAGGTACTGGAAGAAGTGAAAGCCATGCTCGGGCACATTCCCGGCATCAGCATCAACGCCGTGGGCCGGCAGATCGTGATCGACGGCAGCCTCGATCAGGTCGACATGAACCGCATCGAGCTGGTCAAGAAAAGCTACGAGGACGTGCTGGTGTTGGCCCAGCAGGCCTCCGAATACGATTCGCCGATGATCTACTTCGACGTGCGCATCACCGAGTTCGCCAAGGACGACGTGGAGGAACTGGGCGTCAACTGGAGTACCTCGATCAACGGACCGACCCTGGCCTTCAACGGCGATGGCGGCAGCAACAACATGTACCGCGGCCAGTTTCCCAGCGCCAGCGGCACCTTCGACCGCCTCAACGCAACCGTCGGCGGCGTCGCCCCACACGCCTACTGGGGCGTGGCCAGTGAACTGACCTCACGCATCAACCTGCTGGAGAAAAACGGCTCGGCGCTGACGCTGGCCTCGCCCCGGCTGTCCGCGCGCAGCGGCGGCAAGGCCGAGCTGACTGTTGGTGGCGAGGTACCCGTGGTCACCAGCAGCATCAGCGGCCCCTCGGTGGAGTACAAGGACTTCGGCATCCTGCTCAACATCGAGCCCAAGCTCTACGGCAAGGACCAGGTGGCAACCAAGGTCAAGGCCGAGATCAGTCAGCTGGACAAGGCCAATCAGATTGGCGAGTACCCCGCGTTCAAAACCCGCCGCACCGAGAACGATGTGCAGCTCAAGGTCGGTGAAACACTGGTGCTTTCAGGGCTGGTCACCGAAGACAGCCAGGTTTCCACCGAAGGCATCGTCTGGCTGAAGAACCTGCCTTTTATCGGCGCGCTGTTCCGCAACAAGAGCTTCAAGGGGAACCGCACCGAGTTGGTGATCTTCATCACGCCGCGTCTGTTGATCGATGCGCCGGACTCGCCCAATGCCCTGGAAATTGCCCGTGAAGAACGGATGCTCCAGCGCTACCAGGAAAATTTCGGCTCCATCGAGCTGATTGACTGAAGGCAACACCATGTTCGAGATCGAAGTCACCTACCGCGACGGCAAGCCGGTAGAAAAGCTCACCTGTACCAGTGCCCACTGCGAGCTGGGCCGCGCACGCAGCGGCCTGATTCGCCTGCGTGGCTGGAAGGTCGCACCGGTTCATGCGCGCATCGAGCATTCCATGGCCGGCCTGTTTGTCGAGGACGTCAGCCGCGGCTATGAACTGCGGGTCAACGACAAGCCGGTGACCCGCCACGGTCCGCTCTCACCGGAAGATGCAATCGCCATCGGCGGCTACCTGGTGCGTGTACGTGCTCTGCAGCCGGAACTCGCCGATGAGGCGCAGAGCCTTGCGCCGGTGCTGCAGGACGACCTGCAGGCGCAGCAACAGAGCAGCGCGCAGGATGCGCAGGACCTCTACCAGTCCTACATGGAATGGTCCCGATTCGTACAGGTGGAGCTGTTCCGTGCGCTGGATCTGCGCCGGATGAACCTCGACAGCATGGACCAGGGCCAGGTGCGCACGATTCTGTCCGACCTGATCGATGAAATACTCGCGCAGGTCGGCGGCCGCATGCCGGCGCTGAATACCGAGACGCTGCGCAAGATCGTGCTGGACGAAGCGGTCGGCCTGGGCCCGTTGGAGGATCTGATCGAGGACAAGTCGGTCACCGAAATCATGGTCAACGCCTATGACGATATCTATGTCGAGCGCGCCGGTCGCCTGGAAAAAACCCCGATCAACTTCAGCTCCAACGCCGCGGTGCTCTCGACCATCGAGCGGATCATTTCGCCTCTGGGCCGGCGTATCGATGAAAGCTCGCCGATGGTCGATGCGCGCCTCAAGGACGGTTCCCGGGTCAACGCGATCATTCCGCCGCTGGCGCTACGCGGGGCTTGCCTGACCATCCGGAAATTCCCGGACAAGAAGCTGACCACCGATGACCTGATCAAGTACGGCTCGATCAATCACCAGATGGTCGATTTCCTCCGCACCGCGGTAGAGCAGCGGTTGAACATCGTGGTTTCCGGCGGTACCGGCTCGGGCAAGACGACCTTGCTGAACATTCTCTCCAACTTCATTCCGGTCGAGGAGCGGGTAGTCACGGTCGAGGATGCCGCCGAGCTGAAGCTGGTACAGCCGCATGTGGTGGCCCTGGAAGCACGGCCGGCCAACATGGAGGGCAAAGGCCAGGTGACCATTCGCGATCTGGTGCGCAACTGCTTGCGAATGCGGCCGGACCGAATCGTGGTCGGCGAGTGCCGTGGCGGCGAAGCACTGGACATGCTCCAGGCGATGAACACCGGTCACGACGGCTCGCTCACCACCGGCCACGCCAACAATCCGCGCGACATGTTGCGCCGCCTGGAGGTGATGGTGCTGATGGCCGGCATGGACCTGCCGGTGCAGGCGATTCGCGAGCAGATCGCCTCAGCCGTACAGCTGATCGTGCAGCAAAGCCGTTTTGGCGATGGTTCGCGGCGCATCACCAGCATCAGCGAGATCACCGGGATGGAGCAGAGCACCATCCAGCTCAACGAGATCTTCCGCTTCCAGCAGACCGGCTTCGACGAGAACGGCCGGGTCAAGGGCCACTTCATGGCCACCGGGCAGATCCCGGAGTTCTATGAAGCGCTGGCGCAGCGCGGGATTCCGGTCAATCTGGGGATCTTCCGTGCCGGAGCGGAGCTATGAGCGAGATCCTACTGCTGGGCTGCGTGGCCGCGCTGGGCGCGACGGTGGGGATCGCCGCGCTGCTACTCAGCGATCGGGTATCGGATTTCTTCTCGTTCTACAAACGGCAGTTCTCGCGCAACGCCGAGATCGAGATGGCCGACATGTTCATCTTCGCCAGCGGTCGCCAGTTGTTCATCCTCAATCTGATGCTGATGGTGCTGGTGCCGCTGTTTCTCCACGCGCTGTTTCAGATTCTGGTGCTGACGCTGGCAGGGGCCGTGGTGGCGCTGTTCTTGCCAAGGCTGGTTTTCAAGCAGCTGACCCAAAAGCGCCTGCAGAAATTCGAGGAGCAGTTACCCGATGCCTTCATGCTGCTTTCCGGGAGCCTGCAGTCGGGCGCCAGCCTGTCGATGGCGCTTGAAAACGTCGTGCATCAGTCGCCGGCACCGCTATCCCAGGAGTTCGGCCTGTTGATCAAGAACATCCGCCTGGGCGTGAGCCTGGAGGATGCGCTGCTGAAGCTGGAAAAGCGCATCCCGATACCCTCCTTCACCATGGCAAGTTCGGCCATTCGTATCAGCCGCGAGGTCGGCGGCAACCTGGTCGAGACCATCAACAGCATGGCGGCCATGCTGCGCCGCAAGCGCGTGATGGAGGGCAAGATAGACAGCCTGACGGCCCAGGGCCGCGCTCAGGGCATCTTCATGGCCCTGCTGCCGGTGTTCCTTATCGGCATTCTCAGCGCCATCGAGCCCGAAGCCATGAGCCAGCTCTACACCACCCGCAATGGCCTGATGGTGCTGACCGTGATGGTGGTGATGGAAATCCTCGGCTTCATCTCCATTAGACGAATCACTCGGATCGACGCCTAAGCCATGACTGAACTGCTCGCTCTACTCAGCAGCGCCGGCATCGGCGTCGCAGTCACCTGCTTTCTGCTGATCTTCGTTTGGCTGCTTTCGCTGCTGCCCGAAGAAAACCGCGCCTACATGGACCCGGTACCCGGCTGGGTTCGGCCTATCTGGCCGCTGGTCCGCTTGATCGGCCACTACCTGTGCAGCAACGTGCCTCCGCAGTACATGGATCGCCTGGACCTGAAGCTGCAGAAGACCGGAGCGCTGTATGTGCTTACCGCGGAAGACTTTCTCGCGCTATGCATCACCCTGTCCGTGCTGTTTCCCCTGGCGGCGGCACTGCCCATGGCAACCGGCAAGTCGGGAGTCATCTGGCCGGTGCTGGCAGTCATGTTGCTGATGGGCGCGGCCCTGCCCATGATGTGGATCAGCGACACCCACAAACGCCGCGACCGCGACATCACCCGTAACCTGCCGGTGTTCCTCGAGTACCTGACCATGTGCGTGGACGCCGGGCTGAACTTTCTTGGCGCCCTGCAGCAAGCCGTGGACAAGGGCCCCGACGGCGCCATGAAGAACGAGTTTCGCATCGTGCTGCGCGACATCCGTTCCGGCCTGCCACGCTCCGAGGCGCTGACGCGCATGGAAGAGCGCATCAACCTCAAGGATGTCACGACCTTCGTGCGCTCGGTGATTCAGGCCGAGAAAATGGGCAGCAGCCTGCGCAACACCTTGAAGATCCAGGCCGAACAACGCCTTGAAGAACGCTTTCAGCGTGCCGAGAAGACCGCCATGCAGGCGCCGGTAAAGCTGATCATCCCCCTGATCATGTTCATCTTCCCGTTGACCTTCGTGATCCTGCTGTTCCCCATCGTCGTCAAGTTCATGGGGCAGTGATGAACGCGCACATCCGCCATCAGTCCGCGGCCCGCCCTGCCACGCCACTGAGCCTGAAACTGGCGGCGACCCCCTGGACGCGACTGCGGGGCTTGCTGGGTCAACGCAGACTGGAACCAGCGCATGGGCTATGGATTCGCCCCTGCAACTCGGTGCATTGCTGCTTCATGCGCTTCGCTATCGACGTGCTTTATCTGGACCGCGCAGGACGCATCCTGCACATCCGCCACCAGCTGCTGCCCTGGCGCTTCAGCGCCCACTGGCGCGCGGCCAGTGTGGTCGAACTGGCCGCCGGCGAATGCCGCCGGCTGAACATCGAACCCGGAGATCTTCTGCAATGCAACGCCTGAGCCTTGTACTCGTCCTCGCCCTGATATCGGGCTGCGCGAACCTGATGCCCAAACCCGACCTGATCGCCCAGCAGAACGAAGCCAATCAGGCCTACGCCAGCGGCGACTTCGCCCACGCCAGCAAGCTTTATCGCAGCCTGGCGCAGGCACTGCCGACAGATGCCGGTGTGCGTTATCAGCTTGGCAACAGCCTGGCCCGCCAAGGCGATACGCCGGGCGCAATCGGCAGCTACCGCGAGGCACTGGTGCGTGACCCACAGCATGCGCGCGCCTGGCACAACCTGCTGCAGGTGCAACTACGCGAGGCGCTGTTCACCGCTCGCGAGATGCACCAGACCCTGAACCCGCAGCAACCTGTGGCCGGCCGTGCCCTGGCCTTGGGCAAGCGCCTGTTGGACGTCACGCAGCCTCCTAACGAGCAGGACGCCGGGCAGGAGCCTTGAGATGAACCGCCCACAACGCGCCCAGGCCATGGTGGAGTTTCTCATCATCATCCCGGTACTGATTTTGCTGATTTTCGGTGCGGCGCAGGCCGCCTTTATCTATTCGGCAAAGAACGGGCTGAACTACGCCACCTTCCAGGCGGCGCGTATCGGCGCGATGAACAACGCGCAGTACGAGGACATGCGCCGTGGACTGCTGCGTGGCATGTTCCCGATGTTTTCGCAGATCGAGGATCCGCAGCGGCGCATGGAGTTCACTGCCGAGGAGGTCGACAACTTCGTCCTGATCAGCCGCATCAGCCCGGACAGCGCCGCCTTCAACGCCTGGTCCGAGGAGCATGACGACCTGCTCGAGGACGGCGACGCCACTCGGGCGATTCCCAACGACAACCTGATGTACCGGCCCACGCAGCAGAAACCGGTATCGATTCAGGACGCCAACCTGCTGAAAATCCGCACCCAGTACTGCATGAGACTGATAGTGCCTATCGTCGATCGCCTGCTCAGCTCGGGCTCGCGCTTCGTCGACCGCGGCCGCCCCGACAAGCCCTCTGCCAGCTTCCGTGACGTTTCGCGCACCATTAGCGCCAACTACGACAACGTTTGCCGGGGCCGTCCCGGCTTCGTTGTCAGCGCCGAAGCCACGGTGCGGATGCAGAGCCCGGCGGTGGACGATGAGGAACAATGCGCCGGCGGCGGCCGCATGATCTGCCCTTGAGGCAGCGGTGAGTTACTGGAGAAAAAGCTATCGAATCGCTTACCGCGGCAGAAATTGAAGCCTTAAAAAACCGATGCCAGCCGACTGGCATCGGTTTCAGTTCCTACGAAGAGCCGTTGGGGCAGCGACTTAGATAGGCCGGCTGCCGTACTTGCTGTCCGGCTTCTTCGGTGGGTCGGCAACCACGTTAGGCTCGACCTCCTGCACACGGCCACCGCGCGCCAGGTATTCCTCCATGGCCCGCGCCAGCTCATCACGCTCGCGCTGCTTGGCCTCCAGGCTGGGCAGCTCTTCGAGCTCGACAGCCTTGGCCTTGGCCTTTTTGGGCGTAGACGTCACACGCTCGCTGTCGGTGCCTTCGTCATCGACGACATCGCCATCATCGGCCGGCTCCAGCTCCTCCCCGTCGTCGTCCTCGTTAACGTCCAGATCGTCTTGTTCTAGTTCTTCTTCACTCATGTCCCAACCTCATGCCTAGCCCGCAATAAGTTATAGCCCAGCGATGCGGGTATTCCGCTACCGCAAGAGAAAATTCAAGTTGCCATCCCGTGCAGCGTTGCAATCACCTGCCGCGGGCCACCGTGATCCCGGTGTTCCCCGAGATAGATGCCTTGCCAGGTACCCAGCGCTAATTTCCCTTCCTTCACCGGCACACTCAATTGACAGCCCAGCAGACTAGCCTTGAAGTGTGCAGGAAGGTCGTCCGGCCCTTCGTCATCATGCTCGTAGCCGCCTTTCCCCTGCGGTACCAGCTGATTGAAGAAGCGCTCGAAGTCACGACGGACTGCCGCATCGGCATTCTCGTTGATCGTCAACGAGGCCGAGGTATGCAACAGCCATAGGTGCAACAGACCAACCCGACATTGCGCCAGTTCCGGCAATGTCGCCAGCAGCTCATCGGTGATCAGATGAAAGCCCCGCGGCCGCGGCCGAAGGGTAAGCGTGACCTGATGCCACATATGGATGGCCTGCTCTGGAGTGATCCGCCGCGCATTCTAGCGTGGCCCCAGAAAAAGCAAAGGGCGCCCATAGGCGCCCTTTGTCGGTTTAGCGGGAGAATCAGTTTCGGGTGAACTCCGGATAGGCTTCCAGACCGCACTCGGCCACATCTACCCCTTCGTATTCCTCTTCCTCGGAGACTCTCAGTCCCATTACCGCCTTGATAATGCCCCAAACGATGAGACTGGCGATGAATACCCAGGCAAAGATGCAGGCCACGCCGAGCAGCTGCGCACCGAAGGTTGCATCGGCATTGGTTGCCGGCACGATCATCACGCCCCAGATCCCTACCGCACCGTGTACGGAGATGGCTCCGACCGGATCGTCGATCTTCAGCCGGTCCAGGCCGAGGATGCAGAGCACTACCAGCACGCCACCGACCGCGCCAATGAGCGTGGCTTGCAGGGCTGTAGGCGTCAGCGGCTCGGCCGTGATGGCCACCAGGCCGGCCAGCGCGCCATTGAGGATCATGGTCAGATCGGACTTGCCGAACAGCAGCCGCGCAGTGATCAGTGCTGCGACCAAGCCACCGGCAGCGGCCATGTTGGTGTTGGTGAACACCTGAGCGACAGCGTTGGCATCCTCGATAGTGCTCATGCGCAGCTGCGAGCCGCCGTTGAAGCCAAACCAGCCCATCCAGAGAATGAAGGTTCCAAGCGTTGCAAGCGGCATGTTGGCGCCTGGAATCGCATTGATCTGCCCGTTGGGGCCATATTTGCCCTTACGTGATCCCAGCAGCAGAACACCTGCCAGGGCAGCAGTGGCGCCGGCCATGTGCACCACGCCGGAGCCGGCGAAATCCTGGAAACCGGCGGCATCGAGGAAACCGCCGCCCCACTTCCAGTAACCCTGTACCGGGTAGATGAAGCCGGTCATCACCACCGCGAAGGCGATGAAGGCCCAGAGCTTCATGCGCTCGGCCACAGCACCGGACACCACCGACATGCAGGTCGCCGCAAACACGATCTGGAAGAAGAAGTCGGCGCGAGCGGAATAATACGGGGCATCCTCACCACCGGCCGCCACTACATCCACTGCATTCTCATCGCCAATCAGGAAACCCAGGCTGGGCAGGATGCCGCCTTCCGGGCTCGAATACATGATGTAGTACCCGATCAGCAGATACATGATCGAGGCCACCGCGTAGAGCACAATGTTCTTGGTCAGAATTTCTGCGGTATTCTTCGCGCGAACCAGGCCGGATTCGAGCATGGCGAAACCGGCCGCCATCCACATCACCAAGGCTCCGCAGATGACGAAATAGAAGGTATCAAGTCCGTACTGGACAGGTATCAATGCTGTGCTTTCCATGTTTTTTTCACCATTTCCGAAACTGTTCGGTCAAGGCGCCCGGCTCGTCACCGGACGCGCTCAATGCCTTTACAGGTTGTAACCACGCTCGTTGTGCTGAGTGAGATCGAGGCCTACGGTTTCTTCCTCTTCAGTGACGCGCAGGCCCATGACCGCATCGACCACCTTGAGAATCACCAGCGTTACGATCGCCGTGTAAACCACGGTGAAGATCACACCCTTGAACTGAATCCACAGCTGCAGGGGGATGTTTTCCACTTCACCGAAGCCACCCATCACCGGCGCCGCGAACACGCCGGTAAGCAAGGCGCCAACGATGCCGCCCACACCATGCACGCCGAAGGCATCCAGCGAGTCGTCATAGCCGAGACGACGCTTGAGGCTTGTGGCGCAGAAGAAGCAGATCACCCCAGCTGACAGACCGATGATCAGCGCGCCCATCGGGCCCACAGTGCCGGCAGCTGGCGTGATTGCCACCAGACCGGCGACCACACCGGAAGCGATACCCAGCGCGCTGGGTTTGCGATGGGTGATCCACTCGGCGAACATCCAGCCAAGAGCCGCGGCTGCGGTAGCGATCTGAGTGACCAGCATGGCCATGCCTGCGGTGCCGTTGGCAGCGAGGGCGGAGCCGGCGTTGAATCCGAACCAGCCGACCCAGAGCATGGCCGCGCCGGTCAAGGTCAAGCCCAGGTTATGCGGCGCCATCGGCGTTGTCGGAAAGCCCTTGCGCTTGCCGAGTACCAGACAGGCTACCAACCCGGCAACGCCGGCATTGATGTGCACCACGGTACCGCCAGCGAAGTCGAGCACGCCCCAATCCCACATCAGGCCACCGTCCCCGCCCCAGACCATGTGGGCGATTGGCGCGTAGACCAGGGTGAACCATAGCGCCATGAACACCAGCATCGCGGAGAACTTCATGCGCTCGGCGAAAGCACCCACGATCAGCGCCGGGGTGATGATGGCGAAGGTCATCTGGAAGGTAATGAAGACCGCTTCGGGGAAGGTACCCGCCAGGGCCAGGGCTTCGGGCGTCAGGCCGGCGAGAAACGCGCGATCAAGGCCGCCGACAAAGGAGTTGAAGTTAACAACCCCTGCTTCCATGCCGATGGTGTCGAACGCCAGGCTGTAGCCATAGACCATCCAGAGGATGCTAATCAGGCCGGCGATGGCGAAACACTGCATCATCACCGACAAGATATTCTTCGAGCGGACCATGCCGCCATAAAACAGCGCCAGACCGGGAATGGTCATGAACAGCACCAGGGCGGTGGCTGTCAGCATCCATGCAGTGTCGCCTGAATCCAGTGTTGCCTCCTGCGCCAAGGCCAGGCCTGGACTTATCAGAGACAAAAGGGCTACTAGCCCTGCGAACTTTCGCAGAGTCATGGGTTTTACTCCTGGGGCGTGGGGTTCGGAGGGCTTGCTTAGATCGCGTCGGTATCGGTTTCGCCGGTACGGATACGGATGGCCTGCTCCAGGTTGACGACGAAGATCTTGCCATCGCCGATCTTGCCGGTATTGGCCGCCTTGGTGATCGCCTCGATCACACGATCGAGTTGATCATCGGCGATCGCCACGTCGATTTTGACCTTTGGCAGGAAGTCGACGACGTATTCAGCACCGCGATACAGCTCGGTGTGTCCCTTTTGCCGACCGAAGCCTTTGACTTCGGTAACCGTGATGCCCTGTACGCCAATTTCTGAAAGCGACTCGCGGACGTCGTCCAGCTTGAACGGCTTGATGATGGCAGTGACTAATTTCATGAAAACTTCTCCCGTTTAGGTGGACTTGCCCCAGAAGTACGAACCCGGTGACAAGTCTAAGCTCAGTGTCTGGTCTTGTAACGCGCCGCTGCAATCGGACGCTGCTCAGCCACCTTTTGCCGCTTCGGCGAAACGTCCCGAATCGCCTGCGCATCGTCCCTTCTGATGCCTGCGCCAACGACAGCAAAGCAGAATCGGTGCCAATTTCGCGCGGCCCCGGCAGACGGCTCGCGGCGCCTCGTCCGCGGGCCGGCAGGCGAAGCCGCTGCACCAGATCGAGACGCGCGCACCAGCCTGTGCCCATTAATCGTGCACGCCCCTGAAAAAACCGTCCGCAGGCAGCGTGATACACTGCCTGCCGCACAGAAACAGGTGATATCCATGTTCCCACCCAAAGCTTTTCTCGATGCCATCGGCTCCCAGGCCTCCCGCCTGTTCAACGGTGAAACACCTCTGCCAAGCGCGGAAATCGAAGCTCGATTCAAGAGCATCGTGCAGAGCGCGCTAAGCAAGCTCGATGTGGTCAGCCGCGAGGAGTTCGATAGCCAGATGGTGGTTCTGGCCCGAACCCGCGCGCGCCTGGAGGCGCTTGAACTCAAGGTTGCAGAACTCGAAGAGAAACTAGCGCCGCCCCCCGCCGAATAAGCTCTCACGGCGGCACGATCAAAGGAGTGATCGATTTGTCCCTGGCCATAGTCCACAGCCGCGCCCAGGTGGGCGTGGAAGCGCCTCCAGTCACTGTCGAGGCGCATCTCGCCAACGGCTTGCCCTCGCTGGCCCTGGTTGGCCTGCCGGAGACAGCCGTGAAGGAAAGCAAGGATCGCGTGCGCAGCGCCATCCTGACCTCCGGCTTCGACTTCCCCGCGCGCCGTATAACCCTCAGTCTTGCGCCAGCCGACCTGCCCAAGGATGGTGGCCGTTTCGACCTTTCCATCGCCCTGGGCATCCTCGCCGCCAGCGCCCAGATCCCGGCGCAAAGCCTGACCGGCATCGAATGCCTGGGCGAGCTGGCGCTATCCGGTGCGCTGCGCCCGGTTCAAGGGGTACTGCCGGCGGCCTTGGCGGCGCGTGCGGCGGGCCGAGCGCTGCTGGTGCCGCGGGCGAACGCTGAGGAAGCCAGCCTGGCCTCGGGGTTGCTTGTCTTCGCAGCGGAACACTTGCTGGAGGTCGCCGCGCATTTCAGCGGTCAGACACCGCTTGCCCCCTACCAGCCGAAAGGACTGCTGCGCCAAATACTGCCCTACCCCGACCTCGCCGACGTGCAGGGGCAGCTATCGGCCAAGCGCGGCCTGCTGATCGCCGCTGCGGGCGCCCACAACCTTCTGTTCAGCGGGCCGCCAGGCACCGGCAAGACGCTGTTAGCCAGCCGCCTGCCCGGCCTGTTGCCTGCGCTGGAAGAGCAAGAGGCACTGGAAGTAGCGGCCATCCAGTCGGTAGCCAGCCAGTCGCCACTCGAAAACTGGCCACAGCGGCCGTTTCGCCAGCCCCATCACAGTGCATCGGGCCCTGCGCTGGTAGGTGGCGGCAGTCGGCCGCAGCCGGGTGAAATCACCCTCGCCCACCATGGCGTGCTGTTTCTTGATGAACTGCCGGAGTTTGATCGCAAGGTTCTGGAGGTCCTGCGGGAGCCCTTGGAAAGTGGCCATATCGTGATCGCCCGCGCCCGCGACCGGGTGCGCTTCCCGGCACGCTTCCAGCTGGTGGCGGCGATGAACCCTTGCCCCTGCGGCTATCTGGGCGACCCCAGCGGTCGTTGTCGCTGCACACCGGATCAGATCCAGCGCTACCGTGGCAAGCTATCCGGTCCCCTGCTCGATCGCATCGATCTGCACCTGACCGTGGCCCGCGAAGCGACCTCCCTAAACGCCCTGCCTGCGGAGGGCCCAAACAGTGCTTCCGTGGCCGCCGCCGTTGCGCGTGCACGCCAGATCCAATTTGCCCGCCAGGGCTGCACCAACGCACTGCTGGACCTTGCCGGCTTACGCCAACACTGCGTGCTCAGCGGCGAGGATCAGCAATGGCTGGAACGCGCCTGCGAACGCCTGGGTTTATCCCTGCGTGCGGCGCACCGAATACTCAAGATCGCGCGGACCCTGTCCGATCTGGAGGAAACTCCCTCCATAAGCCGCCACCACCTAGCCGAAGCCCTGCAATACCGACCAGGCATCCAGGCCTGCTGAGGGGAACGTGACGGTCAGCGAAGGCGAGGACCGCCGCATCCGTACGGGGATGTGCATGAAGGTGAGCTCGACTTCATTACGAAGTGCGCCCCGCACCTGTGCATACCTGCATAGGGTCCGGTAGTCGCAAGTTTCCCATCTTGCATCGCGCGTCATCGATCACCTAAGGAGTCGCGGTTGGGGGTATAAACGACATTCATCCCAGGTTTGTAGCTGCTCCAAGCCTGCTAAACTCCCGCCCCTTCCTCAGACACCCGAACGACCATGTCCCGACTCAACCCCCGGCAGCAGGAAGCCGTGAACTACGTCGGCGGCCCCATGCTGGTGCTCGCCGGTGCCGGTTCTGGCAAGACCAGCGTGATCACCCGCAAGATCGCCTACCTGATCCAGCAGTGCGGTATCCGCGCGCAATACATCGTCGCGGTAACCTTCACCAACAAGGCCGCCCGCGAGATGAAAGAACGCGTCAGCAGCCTGCTGCGTGGCGGCGAAGGCCGCGGCCTGACCGTGTCGACTTTCCACAACCTGGGTCTGAACATTATTCGCAAGGAATACGCGAAGCTCGGATACAAGCCGGGCTTCTCGATCTTCGACGAGAGCGATATCAAGGCACTGCTCACCGACATCATGCAGAAGGAATATTCCGGTGATGACGGCGTGGACGAGATCAAGAATTACATCGGCAGCTGGAAGAACGACCTGATCACGCCCGAGGAGGCGCTGGCCGCTGCGCGCAACCCCAAGGAGCAGACCGCCGCCATCGTCTACACCCACTACCAGCGCACGCTCAAGGCCTACAACGCAGTGGACTTCGACGACCTGATCATGCAGCCAGTGAAGCTCTTCCAAGACAACCCCGACGTGCTGGAGAAGTGGCGCAACAAGGTCCGCTACATGCTGGTGGACGAATACCAGGACACCAACGCCAGCCAGTATCTGCTGGTGAAAATGCTGGTGCAGGAGCGTGCGCACTTCACCGTGGTCGGTGACGATGACCAGTCGATCTACGCCTGGCGCGGCGCTCGCCCGGAAAACCTGATGCAGCTCAAGGAGGATTTTCCCTCGCTGAAAGTGGTGATGCTGGAGCAGAACTACCGCTCCACCAGCCGCATCCTCAAGTGCGCCAACGTGCTGATCGCCAACAACCCGCACGCCTTTGAAAAGCAACTGTGGTCGGAAATGGGCCATGGCGACCCGATCCGCGTGATCCGCTGCCGCAACGAGGAAGCCGAAGCCGAGCGCGTGGCGATGGAAATCCTCACCCTGCACCTGAAGACCGAGCGACCCTACAGCGACTTCGCCATCCTCTATCGCGGTAACTATCAGGCCAAGCTGATCGAGCTGAAGCTGCAGCATCACCAGATTCCCTATCGCCTGTCGGGCGGCACCAGCTTCTTTGGCCGCCAGGAAGTGAAGGACCTGATGAGCTACTTCCGCCTGCTGGTCAACCCGGACGACGACAACGCGTTCCTGCGGGTGATCAACGTGCCTCGCCGGGAGATCGGTTCGACCACCCTGGAGAAACTCGGCAACTACGCCACCGCGCGCAAGATCTCGATGTACAACGCCTGCGATGAAATCGGCCTGGGTGAACTGCTGGACAGTCGCTTCACCGACCGCCTGGCGCGCTTCAAGCGCTACATGGACAACCTGCGCCAGCAGTGCGCGCAGAACGATCCGATCGCCGCTCTGCGCAGCATGGTCATGGACATCGACTACGAGACCTGGGTACGCAGCCAGACCTCCAGCGACAAGGCTGCGGATTTCCGCATGAGCAACGTCTGGTTCCTCATCGACGCGCTGAAGAACACCTTGGAGCGCGACGAAGAGGGCGCCATGACCATCGAGGAAGCCATTGCCAAGCTGGTGCTGCGCGACATGCTCGAGCGTCAGCAGGAGGAGGAAGAAGGCGCCGAGGGCGTGCAGATGATGACCCTGCATGCATCCAAGGGCCTGGAGTTTCCCTACGTGTTCATCCTCGGCATGGAGGAGGAAATCCTCCCGCACCGCTCCAGCATCGAGGCCGACACCATCGAGGAAGAACGACGCCTGGCCTACGTAGGCATCACCCGAGCCCGGCAGAACCTGGCGATGACCTTCGCCGCCAAACGCAAGCAGTACGGTGAAATCATCGAATGCATGCCCAGCCGCTTCCTCGACGAACTGCCTCAGGAAGACCTGGAGTGGGAAGGACAGGAAGACGCGCCGGTGGAAGTGAAGGCTGCCCGTGGCAATGACGCCTTGGCGGCGATGCGGGCGATGTTGAAGCGCTGAGCCGCAGCCTGGTCGGACCGCAATTGGCGGATGTGAAAAGCGACATCCACAAGTTACCTGCCATACGTAGGGTGGAAAACCGCAAAGCGTTTTCCGCCGATGCGGGGTTTGCCGCAACACAGTTGCCTGCTGGTGGATAAGGCTGCGCCGTTATCCACCCTACAACTGCAGATTCTACAGGTCGGCGCCGCTGCCTTTACCCACCGACGATGCTTTCCAGCTCCTTCGCCGCTACCCGCAGGCGCGGCACGAAGCCCAGCAAACGCTCCATCGAACAGCGAATCACCGGCGCGTGGCTGAACAGGCAGGCCAGTAGCCTGCCCTGTGCGTCGCGTACCGGCACCGCGCAGGCGACCATGCCATCGATGAACTCCTCCGAATCGGTGCCCAAACCTTCCTCGCGCACGCGGGCGAGGTCGTCGCGCAAGGCGCTCGGGTCGGTGAGTGTGTTGCGCGCTAGCTGCCGGATCGGCAGGCGCGGCAGCACCCGCTCCAGTTGCTCAGGCGCCAGCGAAGCGAGGTAGAGCTTGCCGCTGGCGGTGCACCAGAGAGGCGTATGACTGCCGATAGGCAAGTTGATCTGCAACGGCCAGTTGGTCTGTACCCGATCAAAATAAAGCATGTCTAACCCGTCGGGAACGGACAGCCCGCAGGTCTCTCCGATCTCCTCGGAAAGCTCGCGCAGAATCGCCTGACGCAGCACCTTATACCGGCCGCTGTTGAGGATATTCACCGCCATGGCATGCAGACGATCACCCGGCAGCAACCCGCCGCGCAGGCCGAACTGCAGGAAGCCTTCACTTTCCAGCGTCTGCACCAGACGATGGGCGCTGGCCTTGGGAATATGCAGCCTCTCCGCTAACGCCGTCGGATTGAGCGGCTCTTTCGCAGCAGCCACGGCCTCGATAATTTCCAGCACGCGGGTGATGGAGGAACCTTTCTCGCGGGGAATACTGCGCATGGATCAACGCCCGTTGCGGTAGATGACAAAAACAGCCGCCCGAAGCGGGCGGCAAAGTTTAATCGAAACGAACGAATCGGACCGGGCGCCAGCCGGAATAGCGGAGCGCCCCTGGAGCCATCCGTTTCCGTCCCTTACTTCATCGTCGGCATGGAGAAATCCGCGCCTGCTCGAATACCCGTGGGCCAGCGGCGGGTGATGGTCTTCATCCGGGTGAAGAAGCGCACTCCGTCCGGGCCGTGCATGTTCAGCGGGCCGAAGATCGAGCGTTTCCAGCCACCGAAGCAATGGAAGGCCATGGGCACCGGGATCGGCACGTTGACGCCGACCATGCCGACTTGAACGTTTTCCTCGAATTGCCGGGCGGTGTCGCCGTCGCGGGTGAAGATCGAGGTGCCGTTGCCGTACTCGTGGTCATTGACCAGCTTCAGCGCCTCGTCGAACGAATCGACGCGCACCACCGCCAGCACTGGGCCGAAGATCTCTTCCTGATATATGCGCATGTCGGGCGTCACGCGATCAAACAGCGTTGGGCCGACATAAAACCCATTCTCGTAGCCCTCAACCTTGAACCCGCGGCCGTCGCAGACCAGCATCGCGCCCTCTTCGACGCCCAGGTCGATGTAACTGCTGACCTTTTGCTGATGCTCGCGGGTGACCAGCGGGCCCATGTGCGGCTCGGGCTCCACACCCAGGCCGGGACCGGTGCGCATCTGGCCGATCTCCCCCTTGAGCATGCCCACCAGTTTATCCGCCACCTCGTCGCCGACGCACACCGCCACGGAAATGGCCATGCAGCGCTCGCCGGCCGAGCCGTAAGCGGCGCCCATCAGCGAACTGACCACCTGCTGCGGATCGGCGTCGGGCATGATCACCATGTGGTTCTTCGCCCCGCCGAGAGCCTGGCAGCGCTTGCCGTGGGCCGATGCGGTCTTGTAGATGTATTCGGCGATCGGCGTCGAGCCGACGAAGCTCACCGACTGTACGCGCGGGTCGGTCAGCAGCACGTCCACCGCCTCCTTGTCGCCATTGACGATGTTCAGCACGCCCGCCGGCAGCCCGGCCTCGGCCAGCAGTTCGCCCAGCAGCATGGTCGCGCTGGGGTCTTTCTCCGACGGCTTGAGTACGAAGGTATTGCCGCAGGCGATGGCCACCGGCAGCATCCACAGCGGCACCATCGCCGGGAAGTTGAACGGGGTGATGCCGACGCACACGCCCAGCGGCTGCATCAGCGAATTGGAGTCGATATCGCGCCCGACGTTGGACGAGAACTCTCCCTTGAGCAGATGCGGAATCCCACAGGCGAACTCCACCACCTCCAGCCCGCGGGTGACTTCGCCCTGCGCGTCGGAGAAAACCTTGCCGTGCTCGCTGGTGATCAGCCGTGCGACATCGTCGCGCCGTGCTTCAAGGAGCGCCTTGAAACGGAACATGACCCGGGCACGCACCAGTGGCGGCGTCTTCGACCAGCCTTCGAACGCGGCTTGCGCCGCAGCAATGGCTTCCCGGGTTTCGTCCGCAGAGGACAGCGACACGTACAGCCGCGGCTCGCCTGTGGCGGGGTTGAATACCGTCGCGTGGCGCTCGGAGCGGCCAGCGACGGCCTCGTTGTTGATCAGGTTGCCAAGGGTCTGCATGGGGGTCACTCCTGGTTCCAGACGGTTTCGTAGAGGTCGATGATTTCCGCTTCGGTGGGCACGCGCGGGTTGTTGCCAGGCGAACCCGAGGCCAGCGCCTGGCGGGCCATCGTCGCGCGCAACTCAAAGAAACGTTCACGGCTGATACCAAACCGCCCGGGGCTTGGCACCTGCAGCTCTTTGTTCAGTGCTTGCAGCTCGGCGAGCAACTTGTCATTGGCCGCCTCAACACCGTCGTCTTCGCTCGCAACGCCCATGGCTCGGGCGCAATTGGCGTAGCGCTCGGGCGCTGCGGGAATGGAAAACGCGGTGATCGCCGGCAGCAGCATGGCGTTGGACAACCCGTGGGGCACGTGGAAGAAGGCGCCGATGGGCCGGCTCATGCCGTGCACCAACGCCACCGAGGCGTTGGAGAAGGCAATGCCGGCAAGTGTCGCGCCCAGCATCATCGCCTCACGTGCTTCGCGGTTGCCCGGCTCGTGGTAAGCGGCCCGCAAGTTCGGCGCCAGCAGGCGCATGGCCTGCAGCGCCTGGGCGTCACTGTAGAGGCTGGCCTTGCGACTGACATAAGCTTCGATGGCGTGGGTCAGGGCGTCGATTCCAGTGTCGGCGGTGACGCGCGGCGGCAGGGAGAGTGTCAGCTCGTAATCGATCAGCGCGGCGACGGGCATGAAGCCAAGGCCCGCACAGAGCATTTTCTCGTCGCTCGTCTCATCGGTGATGATGGTAAAGCGGGTGGCCTCCGAGCCGGTGCCTGCAGTGGTGGGGATGGCGATCAGCGGCAGTCCGGCCTCGCTGACATCCCGCGGAAAGCGATAATCGCGCATATCGCCACCGAACTTGCCGAGAATGCCGATGGCCTTGGCCGAATCGATGGGGCTGCCGCCGCCGAGCGCGACGATGGAATCGAAATCACCTTCGCGCACCATCTGCACGCCGGCGCGGATCGAGGCGGCGGTAGGCTCGGGTTCGGTCTCGGCAAAGCAGCGGCTGGTGATGCCAGCCTGCTCCAGCTGCTCGGCCAGCCGACCGACGTAACCCAGCTCGACCATCATCCGATCGGTGACGATCAGCGGCCGGCAGCAACCCAGACTGCGCAGCACGGCGGCCAGCTGCTGGCTGGCGCCAGCGCCTATTTCCATCAGGCGCGGCAGGACGATGCGATGACTCATAGGCTATCTCTCCATCAAGGGCCGCCTGCACACTGCGACCTCTTATATTGAGACTTTTGGTCTCGGATAACCGGAGAGTAGAAAGTAGGAGCCTATCCGTCAACGCAAAATGAGACTGACAGTCTCATTTAATTTCTAGCGCCGCGATTCGCTCCAAGCGGGATGCCGCTTCCGAGCGCACTTTCTCGCGTATCTCGCGCAGTTCCTGGCGGGCGCTCAGGCTGTCCAGCGCGCCCAGATCGACCTCGACATTCAACAGCACCGTCTCAATCGCAGCGCCGATCAGCAACACACCGGCCTGCACATCGCAGCGAACCGACTCGACCACCTCGGGCCAGGCAGCCTCGGCGATGGCAAGCGCCTCGTTGCACACGCGGGCCGTCGCCAGAGGCACGGCGCAGGCCTGGCGAGCAGCGGCCTGCTGCGCGTCATGGCCTTCGGCGTGCAGGTAGCTCTCAAAGGCAGCCACATCATCATCGGCAAAGGCGCCCGGTCGTCCAAGCAACGCTTGCGCCGCCTGCAGCAGTCCATTGCGACCTTCGCGGCGCTCGTGCTCCTCACTCACCCGTAGCGCCTTGACCACCAGTGCCAGTCCGAGATCGGCCACCACCGCTGCGACCGCACCGCAACCCGGCATTCCTCGGCCGGCCGCCGCTTGGCGAAATTGCGCCAGGGTCAGATTCCAAAGCTGACCGCCGGGACCGCACGGGGACGTGCCGCTCATCAACCGGTGCGCCGCGATTGCCAGGCCAGCAATACGTCCAGCATGCGGTTGGAGAACGCCCACTCGTTGTCGTACCAGGCCAATACCTTGATCAGGTCACCCTGGATGCGGGTGTGGCTGAGGTCGGCGACGCAGGAGGTCGGATGGCCAAAGAAGTCGCGGGAAACCAGCGGTAGATCGTTGCACTCCATGACCCCGAGCGGCATCTTCTGCGCGCCGTCGCGCAGGATCTGATTGACCGCTTCGACACTGCCGGGGGCGCGTTCGGCGGTGAAGGTCAGGTCCACCAGCGAGACGTTCGGCGTCGGCACTCGCACTGCCAGGCCGTCCAGACGCCCGGCCAGCTCCGGCAACACCAGACCGATGGCCTTGGCCGCGCCAGTGGTCGAGGGAATCATCGATTCGGCCGCGGCACGTGCCCGATAGAGATCCTTATGGGCCTTGTCCAGCAGGTTCTGGTCATTGGTGTAGGAATGCACGGTATTGAGCAGCCCCTGACGGATCCCGACCGCCTCGTGCAACACCTTGGCCAGCGGTGCCAGGCAGTTGGTCGTGCAGGAGGCATTGGACACCACCTGCTGGTTGCCCAGCAGCTCATGATTGACACCATAGACCACGGTCAGGTCGGCACTCTCCAGCGGATGCGCGGCGAAGACTCGTCCGGCCCCCGCCTGCAGATGCTGGTCGACCAGCGCGCGCGTCTTGAACTTGCCCGAGCACTCCAGCACCACGTCGATGCCGAGCTGCTTCCAGGGCAGCAGCGCAGGTTCACGCTCCTGAAACAGGCGGATCGACTGGCCGCGGATCTGCAACGTGTCCCCCTGCAAATCGACCGGAGTCCGGAACCGCCCGAAGGTGGTGTCGAAGCGGGTCAGATGAGCCATGACCGCGGGTTTGCTGAGGTCGTTGATCGCCTCGATACGAATCTGGCTTTCCAGATTCCGCTCGAACAAGGCGCGCAATACTGCTCGGCCGATACGGCCATAACCATTGATGGCGATACGCAACATGGCGGTCTCCCGGATTGAGGTTGGAGAATCGGCCGGCCGAGCTGCATCACCTCGACCGCTCTGACTTAGGCGAGGTCTGGACCACGACGTTCCATGAAATCGGTGCTGGCGCTGGTGAACCTGGCGGTCGAAGAGGCAACCGTGGACTTTTCGTGACAGGCCGCTGAAGCCAGCTCGTCGACATTGTGTCGACAGCGACTATGAACACCCAAGAGGGCTCCGGTGCGACTGCGCCTGGCCGGTTACGGCTACCGCTGGCGGCGCTGCAAGCGGCAGCGTTCGGCTGATCGCGTGCCAGCTGAACCCGCCTAGCGTGGACAGCTGCGACGGCTAGCCGCATCTTCGCACTGGTCTGGCCGGCACTTTTGGAGGCCGTTAACGGCCCGCCGCTCGTCAGAACGGCAAAACCAGCCAAAGCAGTCTTTGAATTCATGAGGGCAATTGAGCGAGAATGCGCGGCTTTCCGGACTCCAGGAAAGCTCCGCGCGAGCCGTTACCATTTCACGACGAATCCGCACGCCCCCGTTTCTCACGGTGCGTCGGCTGTCGCGTCACTGCGTATCTCGCCAAAGGGTTTCTGAAGTCTGTCCCGTGGGGTTCGCTTGAGGTAGCGCGTTCGTGGAACAGCTGAAACAGAAAATTCGCAGTGAAGGCGTCGTACTCTCCGACCGGGTGCTCAAGGTTGATGCCTTTCTGAACCACCAGATCGACCCCCTGCTGATGAAGCAGATCGGTGAGGAGTTCGCCCGCCGCTTCCGCGATGAAGGCATTACCAAGATCGTCACCATCGAGGCTTCCGGTATCGCGCCTGCCGTCATGGCGGGAATCGAGCTGGGTGTGCCGGTGATCTTCGCGCGCAAGCACCAGTCACTGACCATGACCGACAATCTGCTAACCGCCTCGGTGTACTCGTTCACCAAACAGGTGGAAAGCACTATCGCGATCTCTACCAACCATCTTTCGGCAGACGATCGCGTGCTGATCATCGATGACTTCCTGGCCAACGGCAAAGCTGCAAAAGGCCTGATCGCCATCATCCAGCAGTCCGGCGCGAGCATCGCCGGACTGGGCATAGTGATCGAGAAATCCTTCCAGGCCGGACGCCAGGAGCTGGAAGAAGCGGGCTTCCGCGTCGAGTCGCTGGCACGGGTCAAGTCGCTGCGCGACGGCCAGGTTCAGTTCGTCGACTGAGCCGCTTCTTCCCGCCAGAGCGTCACCAGAGCCCCCTGTGTACCCGTCAGCGGATCGCTGATCGGTACACCGACCCGGGCGATGCGCTCTCGCGCGGCATTGTGATCCCCCTCCTCAGGTCGCAGCAGATCGTATTGCTGGTCCACTGGATAGCCCGCAACCACTTGGAAGTCGGTGCTCGCCTGAAGACTACAATGGCCGGTGCCAGCCGGGAGCACCAGCGCATCGCCCGTCCGCAGCTCGACCTCTGTTCCTTGCTCGCCGCCCAGTATCACCCGCGCCCAGCCACTCGAGACGCCGAGCACTTCATGGGCCGTGGAGTGGTAATGATGGTAGTCATAAATGCTGCCTCGCCACTGCGCTGGCCACAAGTGGCTGTAGAACAGACCTTCGAAGGCGCTGGCGCGGTCCGCATCGTTCAGCGGCAGCTGTCGGTAGAGCAATACCGGATGCGGACTGTTGGGCGTGCGCCCGTCACTGACAAAGTGCAGTTGCTCAGGTTGCGGCGCTGAACTGGGCATGACGACCTCCTGTAACGATGCGATCACCTTTTTGCGTGATCGCTGACTTCGAAACATCGGACCGACACGCCACGACTAAGCTCCCCACAGATACGACAAAGCCGCCCGAAGGCGGCTTTGCTGATGAGGCTCAGCTCGATCAGAGACCGGACATATGCTGAATCGCGGCGCTCAGCTCGTCATCCGAGCAATCGGCACAGGTGCCCTTTGGCGGCATGGCGTTGATGCCGCTGATGGCATGCTGAAGCAAGCCATCCAGGCCACCCGCTGCGTCTGCCCGCGCTTTCCAGGCTGCGGCATCGCCAGTCTTGGGTGCGTTGAGCAGCCCCGAACCATGGCATGCCGTACAGAATTTGCCATAGACTTCTTCGCCGCTGCGAGCGGCGCCGCCAGCAGCTGCAACAGCGCCGCCAGCGGCCGCTGCACACTCTTGGCCTTGAATGCACACCTCACCAATCGGCTTGAGTCGCTCGGCGATGGCTTCATCGGTCGCAGCCTGAACGTTCATTGCCCACAGGGCTACTACGGCAGTCTGCGCTACCAGGATCTTCTTAATCAGGTTCACCTTATCCCCTCATGTGGCTAGATACGCCCGCGGCCACGGTACGCGAGCGGCGGCTAGTATAGCGACAAGCCGGGGCTGCCGAAACAACCCTTATGTCGCAACACGCAAGTCACAATAGTGCCGGAAAACGTTTTACGATCAGAAGTTCGCAGGCGTGGTAGCACTGATCAAGCGTGCCGGCTCGCCGAAGGGATTACGGAAGCGATGGGGCTTGCTGCTCTCGAAATAATAGCTGTCCCCCGTTTCCAGCACATGGACCTGACCGTTGACGGTCAGCTCCAGGCGCCCTGCCAGCAGCATGCCGGCCTCCTCGCCCTGATGCGCGAGCATTTCTTCGCCGGTATCGGTACCAGGTGGATAGGTCTCGTCGAGAAAGGCGATCGCCCTGCTCGGGTGCGCCTTGCCCACCAGTTTCATGCTTACTGCACCGTCGGAGATGTCGATCAGCTCGCCTGCCTTATAGACCACCTGGGTATCGCCATCCTGATCGCCATCGGGCGAAAAGAACTCTACCAGCGACATGGGAATCCCACTCAGAACCTTCTTCAAGGAGCTAATCGATGGACTGACGCTGTTCTTCTCGATCATGGAAATGGTGCTGTTGGTCACACCCGCGCGCTTGGCGAGCTCACGCTGGGACAGCCCCTTTAGCTTGCGAATGGTTTGCAGTCGAACGCCGACGTCCAATACAGGAGCTCCCTTCAAGAGCGACACGATAGGGCGCTTATCATGGCAACGGCGTTCAGTATTTACAACACTCTGGAGCACTATCCCGTGCGCTACGACATTGGGCTGGCTAGAGGTTCGGCCCCGAAAGATCCGGCAACGCGGCGACCACGGTGATTTCCACCCGCACATCCGGCGCATACATCAGCGCCTGCACGGTGGTTCGGGCCGGCGCGCAGCCCGGTGAAACCCAGCCGTCCCAGATTTCATTCATCCCGGCGTAGTCGGCAACGTCCCGCAGGTGAATCAGCGCCGACAGCACCCGGGACTTGTCGGTGCCGACCTCGGCGAGCAGGCGGTCGATACTGGCCAGGGTTTCGCGGGTCTGTTGACGTATATCCCCCGAAAGATCATCAGCCAACTGGCCAGAAAGATAGGCGGTGCTTCGATTGATCACCACTTCGCTGTAACGGGCCTCGACATGCAGGCGCTTGATGGGCATAGGCATCTCCTTAAAACGAATGACCACGAGCGACCCCGCAGGAGGCGAGCCGCACCTGCAAAGATCGGACACAGTCCTTAACTTACTTTCCTGCACTTGAGCTTCGCACCGCAGCGGTCGCGCATCCAGCTGTGGCTGCGCCACCGGTATCAACCTCGGGAACGTCGGCGAGACCTGCGAGGCAGACCACCGGTCGCATCTCGATGCCTTGGGTTCGGCTCATTCCGAAAACTGCCACTCCGCTACGGGTAGGATCAGTGGGCCGAGGCCGGCTGAGCGTCGCCTTTGGCCTCGCTGCTGCAGTCGTAGCGGGACATATCCAGACCCTGGGCACTGATCTGCGGACGCTTCCTGGCGATCAGATCGGCGAGCAAGCTCCCCGAGCCACAGGCCATGGTCCAACCGAGCGTGCCGTGCCCGGTGTTGAGGAACAGGTTGCGGTAGCGGGTGGCGCCGATTATCGGCGTACCGTCCGGCGTAGCTGGCCGCAGACCGGTCCAGAAGTCCGCGCCCTTCGGGTCGCCGCCTTGCGGATAGAGGTCGCTGACGATCATCTCCAGGGTTTTGCGGCGACGCGGGTTGAGCGAAAGGTCATATCCCGCGATTTCGGCCATACCGCCTACGCGGATGCGGTTGTCAAAGCGCGTGATGGCTACCTTGTAGGTTTCGTCGAGGATCGTCGACGTGGGTGCCATAGCGGCGTCGACGATAGGTACCGTCAGCGAATAACCCTTCAGTGGGTAAATCGGCGCCTTGATGCCCAACGGCTTGAGCAGCTGCGGCGAATAGCTGCCCAGCGCCAGCACGTAATGGTCGGCGCGTTCCAGCTGACCGTCGATGTATATCCCGGAAATGCGCTCGCCATCCGTTTCGAGGCGCTGGACGTTCTGCCCGAAGCGGAACTCGACGCCCAGTTCGCGAGCCATTTCCGCCAGGCGAGTGGTGAACATGAAGCAGTCGCCCGTCTGATCGTTGGGAAGATGCAGTGCGCCCGCCAGCTTGTGCTTGACGCCAGCGAGGGCCGGCTCGAAGCGGGCAATGGCGTCGCGGTCGAGCAGTTCGAACGGCACGCCCGAAGCCTGAAGCACGGCGATGTCCTTTGCGGCGGCATCAACCTGAGCCTGAGTGCGGAACAACTGGGTGGTACCGCGCTGGCGGCCTTCGTAGCTGATACCGGTTTCGGCGCGCAGCTCGTCTAGGCAATCGCGACTGTACTCCGACAGACGCACCATGCGTTCTTTGTTCACTGCGTAGCGGCTGGCGGTGCAATTTCGCAGCATTTGTGCCATCCACAGATACTGATCGATATTGCCGGTGAGCTTGATCGCTAATGGCGCATGGCGCTGCAGCAGCCATTTCATCGCCTTCAGCGGAACACCCGGCGCGGCCCAGGGAGATGCATAGCCCGGAGAGACCTGCCCGGCGTTGGCGAAGCTGGTTTCCATGGCTACGGCTGGCTGACGATCGACCACCAGGACTTCGAACCCAGCACGTGCCAGGTAATACGCGCTGGTGGTACCAATAACACCGCTGCCCAGAATCAACACTCGCATGAATCTTCGCCTCCACCCAGCGCGGCCGGATGTCCATTGCTGTTGCGCCGAGTGTAGGACGGCTCATGTAGTGATATTCACTATTTATCCCACTATTCTTCTGATAATTATCGGACAAACTGCTTTTATAGTAGGCATATTCACCATGAGCAATTCACAAAAGCCCCGCCGCGAACTGGACCGTATGGACCGCAGCATCTTGCGTATCCTGCAGCAGGAGGGGCGGATTTCTTTCACTGAACTGGGCGAACGCGTCAATCTGTCGACCACTCCCTGTACCGAGCGCGTGCGCCGTCTGGAGCGCGAAGGTGTGATCCTTGGCTACCACGCGCGGCTCAATCCGCAGCTGTTGCGAGCCAACCTGCTGGTGTTTGTCGAGATCAGCCTGGACTACAAGTCCGGCGACACCTTCGACGATTTCCGCCGTGCCGTGCTCAAGCTGCCGCACGTACTGGAATGCCACCTGGTTTCCGGCGACTTCGACTACCTGCTCAAGGCACGCATTTCGGAAATGGCTTCGTACCGCAAGTTGCTTGGCGACATCCTGCTCAAGCTGCCCCATGTGCGCGAGTCGAAGAGCTATATCGTGATGGAGGAAGTGAAGGAGTCGCTGGCGCTGCCAGTGCCTGAATAACCTCCACACCTGTTCCGATAGGCCATGACCGACTCCTTTGCCGCGCCACGAGCACCCGAATTACTCTTCATCTCTCAATCCATCATCAGGAGCCTTTCATGCGTGCTCGCCAAGCCGCCTTTCATGGGGCAGACCATGTAGCGTCCTACTACGCCGCCAGCACCAACCGGGAGCTCGACCTGCCCCGCCTGGAGGGCGAACAAACGGCTGATGTATGCATCATCGGCGGCGGATTCACCGGGCTGAATACCGCAATCGAACTGGCCGAGCGCGGCTTGTCGGTGGTGTTGCTGGAAGCGCGGCGAATCGGCTGGGGCGCCAGCGGTCGCAACGGCGGCCAGCTGATCCGCGGCGTAGGTCACGACGTCGAACAGTTTGCCCCGGTTATTGGCGACGAGGGCGTGGACGAACTCAAACGCATGGGCTTCGAGGCGGTAGAAATCGTCCGCCAGCGCATCGAGCGCTACGGCATCGAGTGCGATCTGACCTGGAGTTACTGCGACCTCGCGACCAAACCGCGGCACCTGGAACATTTCGCCGAGGAGTATGCGGACCTCAAGCGCCTCGGCTATCCACACCCTTTGCGACAGGTGGCCAAGGCCGACCTTGGCGAGGTGATCGACTCGGACCGTTACCTGGGCGGGCTGTTGGACATGGGCTCGGGCCATCTGCATCCACTCAACTTGGCACTCGGCGAAGCCGCGGTGGCGCAAACGCTGGGTGTGCGCTTGTACGAGCAGTCTGCCGCCGAGGCTATCGACTACGGCGCAGAGATTCGCGTACGTACAGCCACTGGCAGCGTACGCGCTCGACAGCTGGTGCTGGCCTGTAATGCCTACCTCGGTCAGCTGCACCCGCAACTGGCCGGCAAGGTGTTGCCTGCCGGCAGCTACATCATCGCTACCGAGCCGCTGCCCGAATCGCTATGTCAGCAGTTGTTGCCGCAGAACAGCGCCGTCTCCGATCAGCGCGTGGCACTGGATTACTTTCGCCTGTCGGCAGACCGCCGCCTGCTCTTTGGCGGCGCCTGTCATTACTCCGGGCGTGACCCCAGCGACATCACGGCCTACATGCGACCGAAGATGCTCGACGTGTTCCCGCAGCTGGTGAATACAGGTATCGACTATCAATGGGGCGGGATGATCGGCATCGGCGCTAACCGTCTACCGCAAATTGGCAGGCTCGCCGAGCAACCCAACGTCTACTTTGCCCAGGCCTATGCCGGCCATGGCCTGAACGCCACGCACCTGGCCGGCAGGCTGCTCGCCGAAGCCATAAGCGGCCGACTTGGCGGCGGCTTCGATCTGTTCGCCAAGGTGGCGCACCCGACCTTCCCCGGCGGCCCTTTGCTGCGCTCACCGCTGCTCGCGCTGGGCATGCTCTGGTATCGGCTCAAGGACAACTTCTGAATTCCGCCGTCTCGCTGACGTCAAAACGTCGAGAAACTCCAAGGAGTGTACTTGCGCATGCGTCTGCTGCTATTGACGGTGCTGTTGCTGACAGGATGCGCCACCCAAGTCGTGCCCGCCCCAGCCTCTTATGCCTTACCGGCGCACGACTCATCGCTGGCCTCGCAGCTGCGCGAGCTGGCGCAGGCACACCCACCGGGCCATTCCGGCTTTCGCCTGCTGTCGGCCAGCACCGAAGCCTTTGCCGCACGAATGAAGATGATTGGAGCCGCGCAGGTCAGCCTCGACGTGCAGTACTACATCGTTCATGACGGGCTTACGACACGCGCCTTGGTCAACGAGCTTCTGCAGGCAGCGGATCGCGGTGTACGCGTACGAGTGCTGCTCGATGACCTGACCAGCGACGGCAGCGACTACCAGATCGCCACACTGGCGGCGCACCCCAACGTGCTGATCCGCGTGTTCAATCCACTCCACGTAGGCCGCAGCAACATCTTCACCCGCTCACTGGGACGCCTGCTGCAGCTTTCCCAGCAACACCGGCGCATGCACAACAAACTGATCCTTGCCGACGGCAGCCTGGCGATCGTCGGCGGCCGCAATCTTGGCGACGAATATTTCGACGCCGATCAAACCCTGAACTTCACCGACATCGACCTGCTGGGAGCTGGCCCGGTCGCTGCGCAACTGGCGATCAGTTTCGATCAGTACTGGAACCATTCGCTCAGCGCGCCGATTCAGCAATTCCTGGGTCGCCCGCCCAGCTTCGACGACTTGGAAGAAGCCCGACGGCAGATGGTCGACTATCTGGACGAGCAGCGCACGCACGGCGACCCGCGTTACCAGAAGCTGCTGACCGAGCGCCGCCAGACGACGCTCAGGCAATGGCTGGAGGACCTGACCTGGGCACCCAGCGAAGCACTCTGGGACCATCCCGACAAGATCAGCTCCAGCGGCACCCCCGATCCGGCACTGCTGCTGACCAGCCAACTGCAACCTGCCCTGGACGCTGTGCAACAGGAGCTGGTCCTGGTGTCGGCTTACTTCGTACCGACAGATGAAGGTGTCGACTATTTCGCCCGACTGGGGGAAACCGGCGTGGACATCAAGGTGCTGACCAACTCTCTTGAGGCCACCGATGTGCCGGCGGTACATGGCGGCTATGCGCCCTATCGCCAAGCGATGTTGGAACTGGGCGTGCGCCTGTTCGAAATGCGCCGCCAACCGGACAAGGTCACGCGCGTAAGCTTTACTGGCGACTCCGAGTCCAGCCTGCATAGCAAGGCGGCTATCTTCGACCGGCATTCGGTGTTCATCGGGTCACTCAATTTCGATCCTCGCTCGGTACTGTGGAATACCGAAGTGGGCATTTTGGTACACAGCCCGGAATTGGCCGGAGAGGCGCACCAGCTGACTCTGGAAGGTACCGTCCCTGCGATCAGCTACGAGGTGCGCCTGATCGAAAGAAATGACCGGCAGCGTCTGGTCTGGATCGCCGAAAACCACGGCCGACGCGTAATCCTGCACAAAGAGCCTGGCGGCTTATGGCGCCGTCTCAACGCCTGGTTCGCCAAAGCCATCGGCTTGGAGCGCATGTTGTAGGGCACGGCATTTACGACAAAGACCCCCTTTTTTCCGCCGCGACCCTCGCTTGTGCGCGCGGGAGTGATACCACTACGCCTGACTACCGAGCGGACTGGTAGCTATGCACAGGTGCTTCTAATAAAAACAAAAGGGAGCGGCACTATGAAACAACGCAAATGGATAGGGATGCTCATGTTGTTGGCCTGCTGGTTTCCTGGCCCCGACAGCGATGCCCAAGCACAAACCTCGAATGCCCTGGAACGCGTGCAGATTCATGCCAACCGCGCCACCAGCAGCCTTTTGCTGTATCGCGGCGAGGGCTTCCAGAGCGTCCATCGGCAGCGCCTGGAAAGCGACATCCGGGCCCTCGATGCGGCCGTACGCAACCTGACTTCCGCCAGCGCCGAGTTGCTTGCGCAGCATGCCGAACTTACCGCAACACTCCGCGAAGGCGCAGCCTTTGGCTATCAGGAGGAAGACATGCCGTGGGGCTGGACCCAGCAAATGAGCAAAGCGCTGCGGGACTTCCTCACGACCGTACGCGCCCAGCAGGGAACTGACGCAAAAGCGGAACTACCAGCCAAGGTCGAATACCTGGCCGTGCAGTACCTCAGCCGCGCCTATGTAGGCTCATTCGAAACGGCTCGGGAACAGCCCGAGACCTATCTCGGCCAGGACGAGCGCAGCCTGGTACCGTCCATCGACGAACAGCTTGCCGAGCTCGACGGTGCAACCAACTCTACTGTCGCCCGGCTGAAAACCCGCTGGGGGTTTCTCAAGGTTGCACTGGAAGACATGAACAGCGGCAATAACAGTTTCAACACCGCTTCAGGGCGCCCCTTCGCCCCCATCACGGTGGACCGGCATGCGCGCAGCCTGAGCGACCAATGGATGGCATTGTCGCCCTGAGCAAGCCGTTCAGCTCGCTTCGGGGCGATATCCCAGCCGCAGGCCGCCCCAGTGTCGGCCCTGAACCATGATCGGCACGGAAAGGTCATGCATCAACTCACCGGTATCACGGCTGTAGGTCTGCAGCAGCAGCCTGCGCTCGTGACTACCGCATCGCCCGCCAGTGCGATCATTGAACAAGCGCTTGCTTCGGCTCTTGACCCTATCCACCTGCGGATTGCCCGTGGGCGGTGCACTGAAGGCGCGGTTATGGGTCGGCACATAGCCTTCTGGCGTGGTGGCAATGGCGTAAACCAGCGCCTCGTGCTGCATCAGCAACGGCTCCTGGATCGCCGGCAGAACCTGATCGGCGTAGCGGTCGAAGCGCGTGCTGTAGCGAATCGGATCGGTGCCTGGCTGCGCCTTGTAGTTGCGGTCGAACAGATCCTCCGCGCGGATAATCCCCGCATCGATATCGGCCTCGAAGCGCTCGGCGATCGCGGCTGCACCTTGGCGAGCCAGGTCATAGACGAACTGGTGGTAGTCGTCCAGCTGCACCTCTGCCAGCTGCTCACTGGCCTGTTCGGCCTGCGCCACGAGCATCTCGGCGGACTGCTCCAGCTGGCGAGTCTGCGCATTGCTGTCGTTGGCATCGCCGCGCAACTGATCCAACGCGACGAACAGCGCGGTCAGCCGCTCATGATTACTGGCGGTACCCGCGGCGATTTCTGCCACCTGTGTCTCGACGCTGCCCGCCAGGTCGGCGATGCCGGTGAACTGTTCGCCGATCACAGCGATCTGCTCGGCCGCCTCATCCAGCTCGCTGGCCTGACGCTGGATGTACTCGACCACCGCCCCGCTCTGTTCACGGATGTCACCGACCATCCGCCCCACCTCTTCCGTGGCGCTGCTGGTACGCCCAGCCAGCTTGCGCACCTCGTCAGCTACCACTGCAAAGCCTCGCCCTGCCTCGCCCGCACGCGCCGCCTCGATAGCGGCATTAAGCGCCAACAGGTTGGTTTGGCTGGCGATGGACTGGATTACTTCGGTGATCTGACGGATCTCATTGGTGCGCGCCGAAAGGCCGTCTATCAGCTCACGACTGGCCTGGGTATTGGCACTCAGCTGTCGCATTCTTTCGGTCGCCCGCTGCAATTCGGCGCGCCCGCCATCGCTACTGCGCCGCACGGCTTCGGCGGCCTCCTGCGCATGCTGTGCACGCACGGCACTGTCCTGTTCCGTGCTCGTCATGGCCTCGGCTCCGCCGGCAATCTCGCCAATGGCGGTCATCTGGGACTGTAATTTGCGAGACAACTGCTCGGCGCTGTAAGCGACCTGAGCCGCGGACAATGCATTGTGGCAGGTGCGCTGTGACAGGCTCTTGCTCAACGCGGTGAAATCCGGCGCATCGGGGTCGGCGGCAGATTTGCTACCGGAACCGTTGCGCCAAGGCCCTAACCAGGGCAACAACACCAGAATCGGCACGGAGACGGCGATCAGCCAGAACGGCATCCCCATCCACTGATGAAACAGCAACACTCCCAACACGATGGTCGCGTGCAACAGGCAAGCCCAGGGCTGGCGACGGAAGGCAGGACGCATGGTCGGCCTCTCTTTTTGTAATTGGCGGGTTCGGTTTGTAACTCGCTTGACCAGGGAAACACAGTAGCGCTTGGTAGCAACTTGCATCTACCTCATAACCGATAGCGGCAGCCCAGCAAATTGCTGAAGCGCGCAGATGTGTGGAGCGACCTTCTATCCCTCATGCGAACGGCATTTGCACAATTGACCGAGCGACAGCGTCATTGCGAGACTGCCGCCGCCACATTTCCCTTGCGCAAATGCGCGCGCTCCGGGCGCTCGAAGAGGCGCACACCTGCAACCTCGGCGGTCGTAAACGAATGATGTTCTTGCTCCCTTCGGCGCTGTTCTGCGAGCTGGCTGCGCTGATCATCCGCAGCCAGGCCCTGAGCGTGGCCAGTGGCGTGCTGCTGACGTTGTTTTTCATCAGCCGCTGGCGCTCGTTGATGCCCTATCCGCGGCGCCTAGGTGTCATCACGCTGGGCCTGTTGGCATTCTGGCTGGTGACTGCCGAGCCGAGCTGGCAGATGGGTCAGCAGATGCTAGCGTCCGCGGCCTATTACGCTGCCTTTGTCGGCGCACTGGGTTTGATGCATTGCTTGATCCAGCGCCTGCCACAATTGGGCGAACTACATCACCTGCTGCTGGCCAGCCCTCGCCTCGCGCTGTACCCCGGTTATCTAGTCAGCGCCTTCGCCATCGGCTCGATTCTCAGCTTCGGAATGCTTAACCTGCTATGCGGATCGCTGGAGCGCCACCTGCAGCGCAGCACCTTGGACGAAACCCGGCAGCGCGAGGGGCGCCGCGCCGTGATGGTCAGCGCATTACGTGGTTTCGCCTTGGTACCCCTGCTGGCACCAACAAGCGTCGCGGTGGCCATTCTCACCCGAGAGCTGCCCGGGCTGAGCTGGAACGAATTGCTCCCCTTCGGCCTGTTAGCTGCGTTGATACTGCTGGTAGCGGGCTGGCCGGCGGAAAATCGCCGCCTGCAACAGCTGCTCGACCCGCCCGCCCCACGGCATCACACCGCAGTGCCTGACACGCGACGCTTCGGCGGTTTGCTAGTCGGTTGCCTGATCGGGATTACGCTGATTGCTCTGCTCGCCAATGTCACAGCGCTTTCGGCAACCCAGGCGGCGATGCTGCTGGTGCCACTCAGCGTGACCGGCGTCCTGCTGTGGCAGAAGGTTCGCATTAGCAGGGTCTACGGCGAGTTCAGCGAAACCCTGGCCGGCATGCGCAACGAGATCTTTATCTTCGCCTGCTCAGCACTGCTCGCCGGGCTGGCCTCAGCCTTGCTCCCGGTGGGCCACCTGGCCGTTCATCTCGACGCGACGCCACTCGCTCTGTTTATCCTCGGTGCGCTCGGTGCTCTGGGGACCATCGCACTGGCGTTGCTGGGCGTGGCGCCGATCATCTCGCTGAACCTCAGCGCCGCATTTCTCGCCCAGCTGGCCAGCCAGGGCGTGCCCGTCCTGCAGCCTGCATTGGCGCTGCTCATCGGCTTCTCGCTCGCCATGCTGCTCTCACCTTACGGCCCTTCGGCGCTGCTGTTGGCACGCCATGCCCAACTCTCGCCCTGGCGCATCGCTTTCGATTGGAACGGCCGGTTCGTGCTGATGGTGATCGGCCCGCTGCTACTGATTCCGCTGCTGGCCGAGGGCCTGTGAGCGAACGCGTAAGGGCTGCGACGGCCCTCCTGATTAGACCCAACCATATTCAGCCATCGACAACGGCTCGCCATCACCAACGATGAAGTGATCGAGCACACGCACATCGATATAGGCCAGTGCATCTTGGAGCCGCTGAGTCAGCTGCCGGTCCGACTGGCTCGGCTCGGCAACACCGGATGGGTGGTTATGCGTGAGGATCACCGCCGCCGCGTTATGCGCCAGCGCGCGTTTGACTACCTGCCTGGGATAAACGCTGGCGCCGTCGATTGTTCCCTGAAACAGGACCTCGAACGCCAACACACGATGCCTGGAATCCAGAAACAGACAGCCGAACAGCTCGTGTGGCTCATGCCGCAGCCGCGCCTTAAGGTAGTCGCGAACAGCCTGCGGGCTCTCCAGCGCCGATTCGCGCCGAATGCGCTCGGCCAGATGCCGCCGGGCCATCTCCAAGACTGCTTGTAGCTGCGCGAATTTAGCCGGACCCAGGCCCAGATGCTGGCTGAATTGCGGTAGATCGGCTTCCAGTAGCGTCCGCAGGCTGCCAAACTCGCTCAACAACTGCCGCGCCAGATCCACCGCACTCTTACCCGCCACCCCGGTGCGCAGGAATATCGCCAGCAATTCGGCATCGGAAAGCGCGGCAGCGCCCTGCTCAAGCAGTTTTTCCCGCGGCCGTTCCGCCGCCGGCCAGTCACGAATGCTCATGTTTTCTCCCTGTCGAGCATGCCCTATTTCCATGTGGGCCCTGTGCTATCTTAGCGGCCTTTTATCAACGGTGACCGGCCACAGCCGGAACCTGTTCTCACCCGTAACAAGGCAGGCCTATGCAGCGGCTTTATCGTAAACGCATCGTCCTGGGCGTCGGCGGCGGCATTGCCGCATACAAGAGTGCCGAGCTGGTTCGCCGGCTTCGTGACCAGGGGGCCGAAGTGCGGGTCGTGATGACTCAGGGCGGCCGCGAATTCATCACCCCCCTGACGCTTCAGGCACTTTCCGGCCACCCCGTTCATCTCGACCTGCTCGACCCGGCAGCCGAAGCGGCGATGGGCCATATCGAGCTGGCGCGCTGGGCGGACCTGATATTGGTTGCTCCGGCCACTGCCGACCTGATGGCACGGCTGGCCCAGGGCATCGCCAACGACCTGTTGACCACGCTAGTGCTGGCCACCAACGCACCTGTTGCGCTGGCACCGGCGATGAACCAGGCGATGTGGGCCGATCCGGCTACCCAGGCCAACCGCCAACTACTCGAAGAGCGCGGCATTCGTCTGTTCGGGCCTGCCTCGGGCAGCCAGGCCTGCGGCGATGTCGGCCTGGGACGCATGCTCGAAGCCGATGAACTGGCCCACGCGGCCGCCGACTGCTTCGAGCGCAACCTGCTGACCGGCCTGCATATATTGATCACTGCCGGGCCGACCCAGGAAAACATCGATCCGGTGCGCTACATCACCAACCACAGCTCCGGCAAGATGGGTTTTGCCCTGGCCGAGGCGGCCGCCGAGGCCGGCGCCCGCGTGACCCTGGTGGCCGGGCCGGTGTTCCTGCCAACGCCCGATCGCGTTCAACGCATCGACGTGGTCAGCGCTCGCGACATGCTCGCCGCATGCGAAGCAGCAATGCCCTGCGATCTGTTCATTGCCGCCGCGGCGGTGGCCGACTATCGCCCTGAAGTGGTTGCACCGCACAAACTGAAGAAAGACCCCAGCACCGGTGACGGGCTGCTTCTGCAGATGGTGCGCAACCCCGATATTCTCGCCACGCTGGCGGGACGGGCGGACCGTCCCTTCAGCGTCGGTTTCGCTGCCGAAACCGAGAACCTGCTGGAGTACGCCACACGCAAGCTGCGCGACAAAAACCTCGACCTGATCGTCGCCAATGATGTGGCCAACCCCAGCATCGGCTTCAACAGCGAGGAGAACGCGGTCACTGTGATCGACCGCCAGCAGCACGAAACCCGTTTCGGCCAAGCCAGCAAGGGGCACATTGCCCGCCAGCTGGTGGCCTTCATCGCCGACCGTTTTCATCAGGCCTGACCATGTACTCACTCCAAGCGAAAATTCTCGATCCACGCCTCGGCCAGGATTTCCCACTGCCGACCTATGCCACTCCCGGCTCCGCCGGCCTCGACCTGCGCGCCATGCTGCAGAGCGATACGATTCTTGAGCCGGGGCAAACGCTGCTGATCCCAACCGGACTGTCGATACACATCGCCGACCCTGGCTTGGCAGCGATGGTGTTGCCACGTTCGGGGCTGGGTCACAAGCACGGCATCGTGCTAGGCAACCTGGTGGGACTGATCGACTCGGACTATCAGGGCGAACTGATGGTGTCTTGCTGGAATCGCGGCCAGAGCGCTTTCACCATCGCCGTTGGCGAGCGCATCGCCCAGCTGGTGCTGGTGCCAGTGGTGCAGGCGCAATTCGAACTCGTCGATAACTTTACTGACAGCCATCGCGGCACCGGCGGTTTCGGACATTCCGGCAGCCACTGACCCACTTCTCCATCAGGACGACCCGAGGAGCTCCATGAAACTCTTCAAGCGCAGCGCCAAGGACTCTGGCGTACTCCATCCCGGCAATACCGCTTCTGCTCAACGTCGCGCCAGCAACGGCTTGAGCGCGCTATTGCCCGGCCTGGCCTGTGGCCTGATCGGCCTCGGCGTCGCCGGCGCGCTGATCTGGTTCGGCCTGCAAACCAGCCAGCAAGCACAGAGCAGCCAAATCGCCAGGGCCTGGGGAGCAAGCCAAGCCAGCGCGCTCGATCAGGCCCTCAAACAGCTGGCTTCCGACACCCAAAACATGGCCAGCGATCCTCGCCTGATCGAGGCCTTGCTAAGTGGCGAACCCCAACAAGTACGCGATGCCGAACGCGAGCTCGCGTTCCGCCCGGGCATTGTCGACGCGCACCTGAACCTGCGTGACCGCGCCAGCCCTCGATCCGACCGGGCCGGCCCGATCACTTTCGCCGCACTGGATCTGCTGCAACGTGCCGAGAGTGGGCAAACGCCTGCACCGGAAGCCTATCGAATAGCAGGCCAGTGGCTACTGTACAGTGCTGTTCCCATACAGACGACGCAGCATCGGCCTATCCAGGCGACCCTGCTGGTGGTCTCTTCCCTGGACCGACTGCTGGCAGCACTACCGGCTCTGCCTGTCGATGCCGGCCAGCTTCGCCTGAGCCAACAGTTCAATAAGGGGGCCGAGCAGCTGCTTGCCCAGGCCGGCACGGCCGGTCTCGAGGAGCAGGCCGTTAGCCTGGACAGCAGCAACCCCAACTGGAATGTTCGCTTCCTGCCCGGCCGGCAGGGGCACTCTGCGACGCTTTTCCCCCTTGCCTTGATCGGTGCACTGCTGGCCGCACTCAGTGGCCTGCTGATGGCATTGCAACTGACCTTGGGCAGCCAACAACGACTGCTTCGCAAAGATGTTCTGCAAATGGGCCAGATGCTGCAGGAACTCTCTAAAGGCAGAGCCATCAAAATGCCGACTTTGAGCCTACCGGCCCTCGATGCGCTGGCTAAGAGCCTGGCCAGACTACCGCTACGGCCCCAAACGCCCGACGCAAGCATGGCTCCTGGCCCGGCGCCGCAAAGCAAATCTTCCGGGTACGTCGACCCAAAGTTCCAGAGCACCGACATACTCGATATCGACATTCTCGACGAGGACCAGGATTGGATCGGCCTCGACACCAAGGAGCGAGAACGCGCAATGAGCCTTAAAGCACCGCAGCTACCTGCCAGCATTTTCCGCGCTTATGACATCCGTGGCGTGGTCGGCGACACCCTGACCACCGAGACCGCATACTGGGTCGGCCGCGCGGTCGGCTCCGAGAGCCTCGCCAAGGGCGAGCCAAACGTATCGGTCGGGCGCGACGGGCGACTGTCCGGCCCTGAACTGGTCGAGCATCTGATCCAGGGCCTGGTAGACAGTGGCTGCAGCGTCAGCGACGTGGGCATGGTGCCAACGCCGGTGCTTTACTACGCCGCTAACGTGCTTGCTGGCAAATCCGGTGTGATGCTGACCGGCAGCCACAATCCGCCCGACTACAACGGCTTCAAGATTGTCATTGCCGGCGACACCCTGGCCAACGAGCAGATCCAGGCATTGCGCCTGCGCATCGAGAACAACGATCTGGCCGAAGGCGTTGGCCAGGCCGAGCAGGTCGATGTGCTGGAAAGCTATTTCAAGCGCATCCGCGATGACATCGCGCTGGCCAAGCCGATGAAGGTGGTGGTCGACTGCGGCAACGGGGTCGCCGGTGTGATCGCCCCGAAACTGATCGAAGCGCTGGGTTGCAAGGTGATTCCGCTGTTCTGCGATGTCGACGGCAACTTCCCCAATCACCACCCGGATCCGGGCAAGCTGGAAAATCTGCAAGACCTGATCGCCAAGGTCAAATCCGAGAACGCTGACCTGGGTCTGGCCTTTGACGGCGACGGCGACCGCGTCGGCGTGGTGACCAACACCGGCACCGTGGTCTACCCCGATCGACTGCTGATGCTCTTCGCCAAGGATGTGGTCTCGCGCAATCCAGGCGCCGACATCATCTTCGACGTCAAATGCACGCGCCGCCTCACGCCCCTGATCAGCGGCTATGGCGGGCGGCCGGTGATGTGGAAAACCGGGCATTCCCTGATCAAGAAGAAAATGAAGGAAACCGGCGCCCTGCTGGCGGGTGAGATGAGCGGGCATATCTTCTTTAAGGAGCGCTGGTACGGCTTCGATGACGGCATCTACAGCGCGGCGCGACTGCTGGAGGTCCTCAGCCAGGACAAGCGAACGGCCGAACAGATATTCGCCGCCTTCCCCAACGACCTCTCGACGCCGGAAATCAACATAACCGTCACCGAAGAGAGCAAGTTCACCATCATCGAGACCTTGCAGCGCGATGCGCATTGGGGCGAAGCCAGTGTCACCACGCTCGACGGCCTGCGTGTCGACTATCCGAAAGGCTGGGGCCTGGTGCGCGCCTCCAACACCACACCGGTGCTGGTGCTGCGCTTCGAAGCTGAAAGCGAGGAAGAGCTCAAGCGCATACAGGAAGTCTTCCGCGCTCAGCTTTATACTGTCGCGCCTGATCTCAAACTGCCGTTCTGACTTGCGGAGCCCTGCATGACCCTCAGCCGTGAAGCTGCCACACAATTCGCCCAGGTACTGTCCGAAGCGTTGCCCTACATTCGCCGGTTCGTCGGCAAGACACTGGTGATCAAGTACGGCGGCAACGCGATGGAAAGCGACGAGCTGAAAACCGGCTTCGCCCGCGACATCGTGCTGATGAAGGCCGTCGGCATCAACCCGGTGGTGGTGCATGGCGGCGGTCCGCAGATCGGCGACCTGCTCAAACGCCTGAACATCGAAAGTCACTTCATCGACGGCATGCGCGTGACCGACAGCCAGACCATGGATGTGGTGGAAATGGTGCTGGGCGGCCAGGTCAACAAGAGCATCGTCAGCCTGATCAATCAGCACGGTGGCAACGCCATCGGCCTGACCGGCAAGGATGCCCAGCTGATCCGCGCGAAGAAGCTCAAGGCCAGCCGCAAGACACCGGAAATGACCCAGCCGGAAATCATCGACATCGGTCATGTCGGCGAAGTCACCGGGATCAACACCGAGCTGCTGGAAATGCTGGTGCGCGGAAATTTCATTCCGGTCATCGCACCAATCGGCGTTGGCCCGGATGGCGAGTCCTACAACATCAACGCCGACCTGGTTGCAGGCAAGGTAGCCGAGGCGCTGAAGGCGGAAAAACTGATGCTGCTGACCAATATTGCCGGCCTGATGGACAAGCAGGGGCAGGTCCTGACCGGCCTGACCACCGCCCAGGTCGACGAACTGATCGCCGACGGCACCATCTACGGCGGCATGCTGCCGAAGATCCGCTGCGCGCTGGAAGCGGTGCAGGGAGGGGTGCACAGCGCCCACATCATCGATGGCCGAGTGCCCAATGCGGTGCTGCTGGAAATCTTCTCAGACATCGGCGTCGGCACCCTGATTACCAACAACCAGCGCTGAATTCGCAAGCCCTGATAACGAAAAAGGGGAGCCAAGGCTCCCCTTTTTCGTTGAGGCAATTCATTCCAGCTAAAGACGGAACGACTCGAACAGCGCCGGGATACCCGGGAACATGCCGATACCCAGCATCACGCCGCAGAGCACGACGAACACCACTAGCGGAACGACCCAGCGGTGCAGACGACTCAGAGACTGACTGTGCTCCTTGTCACCAATCAACCCCATGTTGTCCAGCAGCACAGTCAGTGACCAGCCAAATACCGGGTTCACCAGCGCCGAGGAGAACACCACGATAGCGGCCGACTGCGATGTTTTGCCTTCACGGGTCATCTGCATGCCCGCCTCCAGCAACGGCAGAAATACGCCTACCAACAGCGCCACACTGAGCACTGGCGGCCATACCGCCAGGTCCATCGGATAACCCCAGAGCGCCGCAACCACACAGAGAAGCCCGGTCAGCACCGCACCTGCCGGAATCGGTCGTTTGGCGATCGCTGCCGGTACCAAAAAGGTGCCCCAGGAAGAGGCCAGATTGCCTCCGCCCAGCGCAGTGCCGACCAGCTGCCGCGCCGCCGCCACGCACATGGTGTCATCGATGTTCATCAGCACTTTCTGCGCCTTGGGCGGATAATTGAGCTGCTGAAAAATCCGATGACCGAGGAAGTCCGGCGACCACATCGCCACTGCCAGCACAGCGAAGGGAAAGACTGCGACGAAGTGATGCAGTTCAGGCAAGCCCAACTGCCAGCCGGTGTCCTCGCCCCACCAGTAAGCAGGGTTCAGATTAGGGATGCCCGGTTCAGTCCGGAACTCAAAAGGCGCACCCAGCGTGAAAGAGATCACCGCAGCCAGCGCACAACCAAGGGGAATGGCCAACCAGCGCAGACGAACATGCTCCAGATAGGCATACATCACGATAGTTGCAAAAACCACGACGAAGGCGATGTAACCCATATCGAAGCCATCGGCCCACTCGAACAGCACCTTTATCTGGGAAATCATTCCGATAAAGCCAAGATACAGCAGCAAACCACCGCAGACTCCATCGCTGGTCAGACGCGCCAGTAGGCTGCCACCCTTGAATGCACCTAGCGCAAAACCCAGCAGCCCAACCATGAGCCCCAGCGCCATCGGATGCCCCCCCGAGGCAACGATCAGTGGAATCAACGGAATCAGCGGGCCGTGGGTACCAGCCAGGTTTGACGTCGGATTGAGAAAGCCGGAAAACAGCACCACGAACAAAACAGCGGCGATCAACATCTCGAAGCGGACATTTTCGATGATGAAATCGCTGGACAGCCCCAGCGGTGCGGCAAAAGCCGCGACGACTGCTGCCACCATGACGATCTTGCCGATGGTCGCCGCCATCGCCGGCACCCAATCTTCGTATTCGAAGCGGTAATCGCGAAACGGTAGGTTAATTTCCCAACGCTTCGGCGCCATGATCTCCAACTCGTGCTCTAGATACTCCGAGCGCGTAGCGAAATTTTCCTTTGGCTTGTGAAGCTCCCGGTAACTTCGGAGGTCCCTATCACACATGATAATCAGCCTTTACCAAGAAAAGGCTGCAAAGGTACAGACTGACCCGCGGCAGTTCACCGAGACCTTGAAACTATTGAGTTAGAGCGGTTGCTATGATAGCAAGCAAGCTAAGCATTTGGCCCGAAGTGCTCCAACGCCTTCTGAGGCACCGCGGAGAGAGGAAGAAAAAGGGAAGGAAGAGGACGCCACTCTTAACCTATGGATCGGTGATGGCTACTGTGCCAGTCCAAGCAACTCGGCTATTCGCTTTCGGTCTTCGGCATAGCTGACCTGCGCATTGGCCCGTACCACTTCGTACCGCTTCAGATCGCGCAGCAGACTGGCCTGCTCCTTTTCCAGATTGCTGATCTGCTTCAGCAGGTTGTCCGGAACGGTGCGGCCCGCGCGCTCATGATCGGCTGCTTGCCTTTGCAGGCTCTCCTGCTGGTTACGCAGGGCGACCAGATTGCCCTGAGTCAGGCCCATCACGCTGTCGAGCTCGGCAAGCCGGCGGGCCTCGGCCCGCTCCACATCCTGGACGCTGGCATACAGCCGTAACAATTGCGCATCCGCTACGGCACGAGCCTTGCTCGCCTGGAGTCGCTCGAACTCTTCAGCGGTGGGCGCCGGCGGAACTTCGCGGATGACCCGCCCCTGCTCGCTGAGCACCTGGTACCCGCGACCGATATGCTGCGGAGGAACGCCGTGCCGATCGAGCACCACCACACCGCGATCATCCACATAGCGATACAGTTCGGCAGCCGTAGCCAATGCTGGCGCCAGCAGGCCCAGCACGGACATTAAGTAAATAACTGGCTTACGCATGCCGAAACTCCGAGTCAAATTCCATATCGCTCGCGGTAGGCCTGCACGGCAGGCAGGTACTGCTTTAGCTGAGCATCATCGGCCAGATATTCCAGCACTTGCGTCAGGGAAACAATACTGACTACCCGCATTCGATAATCACGTTCCACTTCCTGAATCGCCGATAGCTCACCCTGCCCTCGCTCCTGCCGGTCAAGCGCGATCAAAACTCCGGCGGCTTCGGCATTCTGGCCCTGAATAATCTGCATGACTTCACGAATGGCGGTTCCGGCAGTGATGACATCATCGACGATCAAGACACGACCGGTCAGCGGCGAACCTACCAAAGTACCGCCCTCACCATGGTCCTTGGCCTCCTTGCGATTGAAGCACCATGGCAAGTCGCGGTCATGCTGCTGTGCCAGAGCAACGGCAGTGGCCGCCGCCAAGGGGATGCCCTTGTAGGCTGGCCCGAAAATCACATCGAATTCGAGCTTACTGTCCATAACCGCTGCAGCATAGAAATCACCGAGCCGAGCAAGCGCCGAACCAGTGTTGAATAGGCCGGCGTTGAAGAAATAGGGGCTGGTGCGGCCCGACTTCAACTTGAACTCACCGAAACGCAGCACCCCGCGCTCAATGGCAAAGCGAATAAATTCGCGCTGATACGCCTGCATGAAAGAAATTCCCGAAAAAGAGACGGATTGAGCCACAGAACTCTTTAAAAACGTACCTGGCGGACCAATGTCTTCCGCCATGGAGTGTTCAATAGCCTGCTAATTGTGAAGAGCTTGGGTTATCATACATGCACGTGTTTTTAGGGGCCATTTATGCGGATCATCAGTGTCAACGTGAATGGCATTCAAGCGGCGGCACAGCGGGGTCTGCTCAGCTGGCTGCAAGCACAGAATGCCGACGTCATCTGCTTGCAGGATACTCGCGCCTCAGCAGTGGAACTCGATGACCCGGCTTACCAGCTCGACGGCTATTTTCTCTACGCCTGCGATGCGGACATTCCCGAGCAGGGCGGTGTGGCGCTTTACTCCAGATTGCAGCCAAAAGCAGTCATCATGGGGCTGGGCTTCGAGACGGCCGACCGCTACGGTCGCTATCTGCAAGCGGATTTCGACAAGGTCAGCATTGCCAGTCTGCTTTTGCCGTCAGGCCTTGGCGGCGATGATGCACTGAATCAGAAATTCAAGTTCATGGACGATTTCGCCCATTATCTGGACAAGCAGCGCCGCAAGCGTCGTGAGTATCTGTATTGCGGCTCACTCTATGTGGCGCATCAGAAGCTGGACGTGAAGAACTGGCGCGACTGCCAGCAAGACGTAGGTTTCCTGGCCCCCGAGCGCGCCTGGCTGGACGAGGTGTTCGGTAACATGGGTTACGTGGACGCACTGCGGGAGGTCAACCGTGAAGGAGATCTCTACAGCTGGTGGCCGGATACCGAGCAAGCTCAGCTACTCAATTTGGGCTGGCGCTTCGATTACCAAATTCTGACGCCGGGCTTGCGCCGTTTCGTGCGCAGCGCACGCCTGCCTCGTCAGCCACGCTTCTCTCAGCACGCGCCGCTGGTAGTCGATTACGACTGGACGCTGAGCCTGTAATCCCGCCGGGGAGCTCAATAACCCTTGATGCTGTAATCGATTTCGAAGTCGATACCACTGACGCGGGACACACCGGTATCCAGGCTACCGTCTGCATGGAGGCGCAACCAGCGATACCCAGGCGCAAGGCTGTCAACCTGAAAATCCTCGCTTCTGGGTGCGAACTGCACTCCAGTGGATGGCGAGGCCAGCAACCGCACCCCCCTCCGCTGGCCATCGAACTCTTGGTGAATATGCCCCCAGATCAGCGCACGTACGGTGTCGTGGCGATCAATGATTTCAAATAGCTGCTCGCTATTATGCAACCCGATAGCGTCCATCCACTGACTGCCGATAGCTACCGGGTGATGGTGCAGACAGATCAGAACGTGTCGCCCAGAGGCTCCAGCCAGAGCACGCTCGAGTAGCGCCAGCTGATCATCACCCAACAGGCCGAATACCGCGCCCTCGACCAGCGTATCGAGCATGATTACGCGCCAACCGGCGATATCCATTACCGGCAGCAGCATCTCGGTCTCGCGGGTCGCCTCCCGCATCGCAATCAGCTCGTCATGATTGCCCGGACACCAACGAAACGGAGCGGGAATGCGTTCGGATAACTGACGAAACAGACGATAGGACGCAACCGAACCATCCTGCGACAGATCACCTGTGGCCAGTACCAGATCAACCTGGGGCTGCTCATCCAATACCAAGTCTACGACTCGCTGCAAACTCTCAGCAGTGTCCATACCCAGCAGCCGGTTGCCCGCCTCGGAGAACAGATGGCTGTCGGTCAGCTGTACGAGCAGCACCGAGTTGTCGATAGCGGTCGGGGGCGCAACAGGCAAGGCCCATCTCCTATGGGGGATATACGCTGAGGAATTATGGTGGCTGCGCCTTGCAAGGGTAAACCGGGGATAACGGGCATAAGTCACAGAATGGCGGCAAGCCGTTCGAGCTATACCACCGGCGTCAACTCGTGCCCACACGCCATGCAATGACCCAGCCACTCCCCGAGAAATAGATTGAGCTGGGTTTTCTCATCGGGTTGATGCATTTGCGCATTGGGGTACGCATAGATGCCCCGGAAGCGCCGGGCATTTTCTGCGCGGGTCACTTCGGCCATGCGCGCATCGTGATACACCCGAACTTCCATCTGCGGCACGGGGAGCCATGGCAGGCAATGCTCCTGGGTGACCAGCAATGTACTGGTGTAGGGGCAGTTCTCCAGCACTTGAAGTACCAGTATCCCCAATAGCCTATCGCCTTGGCTCATGGCAACGCGCCGGGGCTCATCACTCGCACGCATCAAAGGCAACAAGCGCATCAGGCGAAAATAATTCGCCTCGCAGGCGGCCTGCAGCTCCAGCAAATCGACCCGGTAACGGTCTCGGGTCAGCTTCATGCCCAGGCTCCTCTCACTTCGTCGCGGTTCAACGCAAGCCATTGCAGGGCGATGATGCTCGCAGCGTTGTCGATTGTCCCGTCGCGTACCGCCGTCAGCGCCTGCTCCACGGACCAGACGTGCACTTTGATGTCCTCGCCTTCATCGGCCAACCCGAATACACCTTCCGCCCCGTTGCTGTCACAGCGACCGATAAATAGATGTACCTGCTCGTTGCTGCCGCCCGGCGACGGAAAATAGCGGCACACCGGCCAAAGAGCTCCGAGTTGCAAACCAGCCTCTTCCACCGCTTCGCGACGGGCGACTTCCTCAGGCTCTTCGTCTTTGTCGATCAGCCCCGCCACCAGCTCAATCAGCCAGGGATTTTCTGCTTTCCCCAGCGCTCCGGTGCGGAACTGCTCGATCAGTACCACCTCATCCCGCTTCGGGTCGTAGGGCAGAACACAGACAGCATCGTGACGCACGAACAACTCACGCTCGATTTGCGGGCCCATCTCACCACTGAACAGGCGGTGACGCAGGTGAAGACGATCCAGACGGTAGAACCCGCTGAAGCATTGCTCTCGCCGAAGGATCTGGACATCATCGACGCCGGGCTTGAAGGTATCGCTCATGATTCACTCATATCTCGGTTTGTTCCGTGCCTGCGCGGCGCCGGAAAGACTGCAACCGTCACCTCGTGAGCGGTCTCTTGGTATTCATCCTAGCGCGCCGTTTGCTCGGACGCAGCCTTTTGCAGACCACTCGCAATTGGAAAAATGCCACCAGGGCACATGCCGAACTTCATCCTCTGCCAGCAATCGAAGCGACACTACCAGCCCATGAAGCGACCTATGCACCTTTACAAGATATTAGCGTTGACCACACTTAGCCTGCTCCTCACCGCCTGCCAGCACTTCGGCGGCGGAGCGTCATTGGATGTTGAGCAGATTCTCAGCGAACAGCACGCCACCGGCTGTTCCGAGCATGACGAGCGCTGCCCTCTGGTCAATATCGACATCCAACACTTTGCCAGCGAGCCCGTGCTGAACGCCCTTATCGACGAGCGGCTGCGCAAGCTGACCATGATTACCCCTGACGCCGAGATTCCCCCAACGCTTGAGGATTATCAGCGGTCATTTCTGCGCGACGCGCAAGAAGGCTGGAGCAGCTACCTGCAAGCCAAGCTGCGCGAGCAACACGGACCGTTGCTGGTCATTGAGCTATCGAGCTATATCTTTACTGGCGGCGCCCACGGAATGCCTGGGCGCGGCTTCATCAATTACGATATGGAACAGGACCGCGAACTGCGCCTGCGAGACGTATTGATCCCCGGACAGGAAGGCAACTTCTGGCGCGTCGCCCGTCAAGCTCATCAGCGCTGGCTGGCAGAGCACGGGCATGCCCAGGATCCCGAGTTTCTCGACTTCTGGCCCTTTCAACAGACCGCCCATATCGCCCTGCTCAAAGACAGCGTGCTGCTCAAGTACGATGTCTACAGTATCGCGCCATACTCCAGCGGCCACCCGGAGCTGAACATCCCGCACGACCAGCTCAAGGGGATCGTAAGACCGGAATATCTGTAAGAAAGACCGGCGACCAAAGGCCCTTCGGATGGTAAGTGGTCAAACGCCGCCGATCCGTGGCGACTTCATCAGCCGAGCCGACATCGTCCCGAGGTTAGCCTCCCATAATGGCGGAAGCCCTACCGCACCATATTGTTATGGAAACGAGGCCTCGGGGCGATAGCAGCCATTCACCCGTCAGACCTGCCGGTAGATCACCGAACCTTCCTCCTTGAAGCGTCCCGACTGCTCCGCAAACCCGGCCTCGATGGCTTTCTGCTCGTCGGTCAGGCCGTGTTCGGCGGCGTACTCGCGAACTTCCTGAGTAATCTTCATCGAGCAGAACTTCGGCCCGCACATGGAGCAGAAGTGCGCGACCTTGGCCGAGTCCTTGGGCAGGGTTTCATCGTGAAAGCTACGCGCGGTGTCCGGATCTAGGCCGAGGTTGAACTGATCTTCCCAGCGAAACTCGAAGCGCGCCTTGCTCAACGCATTGTCACGCATCTGCGCACCTGGATGTCCCTTGGCGAGGTCGGCGGCGTGGGCGGCGATCTTGTAGGTGATGATGCCGGTCTTGACGTCATCCTTGTTCGGCAGGCCCAAGTGTTCCTTGGGCGTGACATAGCAGAGCATGGCGCAGCCGAACCAGCCGATCATGGCCGCGCCTATGCCGGACGTGATGTGATCGTAGCCAGGCGCGATGTCAGTGGTCAGCGGGCCGAGGGTGTAGAACGGCGCCTCGTCGCAGCACTCCAGCTGCTTGTCCATGTTCTCCTTGATCAGATGCATGGGTACATGGCCGGGACCCTCGATCATGCATTGCACGTCGTGTTTCCAGGCGATCTTGGTCAATTCCCCTAAGGTCTCCAGCTCGCCGAACTGCGCGGCGTCGTTGGCATCGGCGATGGACCCCGGACGCAGACCATCACCTAGGGAGAAGGACACATCGTAGGCCTTCATGATTTCGCAGATATCGTCGAAGTGGGTGTAGAGGAAGTTCTCCTTGTGATGCGCCAGGCACCACTTGGCCATGATCGAGCCGCCGCGGCTGACGATGCCGGTCACACGCTTGGCGGTCAGCGGTACATAGCGCAGCAATACGCCGGCGTGGATGGTGAAGTAGTCGACGCCCTGCTCGGCCTGCTCGATCAGGGTGTCGCGGAACAACTCCCAGGTCAGGTCTTCGGCCACGCCATTGACCTTCTCCAGCGCCTGGTAGATCGGCACGGTACCGATCGGCACGGGTGAGTTGCGGATGATCCATTCGCGGGTCTCGTGAATGTGCTTGCCGGTGGACAGGTCCATCACCGTGTCCGAGCCCCAGCGAATGCCCCAGGTGAGCTTGGCGACCTCTTCCTCAATGCTCGACCCCAGCGCCGAGTTGCCAATATTGCCGTTGATCTTCACCAGGAAGTTGCGCCCGATGATCATCGGCTCCAGTTCGGTGTGGTTGATGTTGGCGGGGATGATGGCGCGCCCCCGAGCGACTTCGTCACGAACGAATTCAGGCGTGATTTCCTTGGGAATACTGGCACCGAAGCTCTGACCGGCGTGCTGCTGATCCAGCAGGCCCGCTGCACGATGCTCCTGCAGTTTCATGTTCTCGCGGATGGCAACGAACTCCATCTCGGGGGTGATGATGCCCTGACGCGCGTAGTGCATCTGGCTGACGTTTTTGCCGGGTTTGGCGCGACGGGGGTTGCGCACATGGGCGAAGCGCATGGCAGTCAGCTCGGCATCGTCCAGGCGGCGCTGGCCGAACTCGGAGCTAAGCCCCGGCAGTTTCTCGGTGTCGCCGCGGTCTTCGATCCAGGCGCTGCGCACATCGGCCAACCCCTTGCGCACATCGATGATGACATCAGGATCGGTGTAGGGGCCGGATGTGTCGTAGACGGTGACCGGCGCGTTGATCTCTCCCCCGAAGGCGGTGGGTGTCACGTCCAGACTGATCTCGCGCATCGGCACGCGGATATCCGGGCGCGAACCCTGTACATAGATTTTCTGCGAACGTGGGAAAGGTTGGATCGACTGCTGATCGACCTGGGCGGACTCACTGAGATGTTGTTGTTCTGTACGCATCAGACTGGCTCCTCGATAGATGTCGGAGCGAACCTGAAAAACACGGCGAGAAAAGGGCATCGGGGCGCGCCGGGATTGGCGGCTAGAGACTCGCTGGAGAATGAGCGAGCACATCTTGTTCCCTACGCAGGCCTTAACCTGATCAGGTTCAACGGGATCCGGAACTTTCCGATCTCAGCCTTCGATTCAAGGCACCCCGACAAGAACAGGACCGAGTCTAATCAAGACCAAGGGGGAAAGCCATGCTACGTTTATAACCGCGACCGACGGATCAATTTGCCGCCATGCAGATCGGTTGTTGTGGCACCTAATCAGCATCTTGACCCCCGGCATGGCGCCGCATAGCCTTGCCCATCACCTGCCACAGGGAACGATCCAATGTTGCGCCGACTCACGCTGGCAGTCGTAGTTGCTGCGGCCGCACCAAGCCCCAGCTGGGCAGAACCAGCTGCTTCGTTTTCCGCCCGCGGCGACCTCGTCAGCGTCTATCGCCAAGCCGTGAGTAACAATGCCGATCTCGCCGCGGCGAGGGCACAGTTCCAGGCGACCCGGGAGGTGGTGCCTCAGGCCAGGGCCGGCCTTTTGCCCAACCTGAGCGCTGGCGCGGAGCTTAATAACACCCATACAGACGCCGACGCCAACATTGGCACACGTTCGCTGTCGCGCAGCGGCACCGTCTACCAGGCAACCCTCAGCCAGCCGCTTTTTCGTGCCGATCGCTGGTTCCAGCTGCAAGCGGCGCAAGCGCTAAGCGAACAGGCGGCGCTGGAGTACTCGGTGGCGGAGCAAAACCTCATTTTGCAAAGCGCCCAAGCCTACTTCGCAGTGCTGCAAGCTCAGGACAACCTGGCGTCCGTCAAAGCCGAGGAAGCGGCCTTCAAACGACAGCTCGAAGAGGCCAACGAACGATTCGAGGTAGGCCTTTCCGACCGCACCGACACCCTCGAGGCACAAGCTGCATTCGATACTGCACGCGCCAACCGGATGATCGCCGAGCGGCAAGTGGCGGATGCGTTTGAAGCATTGTTTACCCTCACCAATCGTAACTACGTGGCCTTGGAAGGCATCGAACACAGCCTGCCAGTCCTGCCACCGATGCCCAACGATGCCACCGCCTGGGTCGACACCGCGGTGCAGCAGAACCTTAACTTGCTGGCTGCCGATCAGGCCATCAATGCTGCCGGCGAAACCCTGCGCCAGCGCCGATCCGGCCACGCGCCAACGCTGGATGCGGTCGCCAGCTACCGCAAGGGCGACAACGACAGCCTGGGCTTCTCCAACACAATCGACATACCAGGGGTAGACTTCCCTCGTTACAACGGCAACGTCGAACAGGGTGCCATCGGCCTGCAACTGAACATTCCGCTCTACAGCGGTGGGCTGACCAGCTCGCAGACGCGCCAGGCGTTCTACCAGCTGACCGAGGCCGAACAGCAGCGCGAAAGCCTGCGCCGGCAGGTTGTGGAGCAGACCCGTAACCTACACCGTGCGGTGAATACCGATATCGAACAGGTGCAAGCCCGCCGTCAGTCGATCATTTCCAGCCAGAGCGCAGTGGAGGCCACCGAAGTTGGGTATCAGGTCGGCACGCGCAACATCGTCGATGTGCTGGACACTCAGCGCCGCCTGTATGCGGCGGTGCGCAACTACAACGATGCGCGCTACAACTACATCCTCGACAACCTGCGACTCAAACAGGCGGCAGGCACGCTCAGCCCCGACGACCTGCAGGACCTGGCGTCCTATCTGAAAGCCGACTATGACCCGGACACCGACTTCCTGCCATCGGATCTACCGAAACTCTGAGCGCTTACAGGATGCGCTCGTGCCCGCGAACGGGGCCAGACGATGCCCAGGCAACAGTAAATTGCGGTTCAGAAGCCTATGCAGCAACGCTCCACAATGCACCAGTCCAAGTATTTGCAGAGTAAGCCCGATTCACAGCAAATCCCGATACAGATCGGCATATGAAGACACCATTGACTCGGCGGTGAACAGCTCCTCGAAGCGCATTAAGGCACGATGACCCATTTCAGCAGCCATGGCGGGGTTTTCCCAGAGCCAGAGCATTGCCTGCCCGATAGCCTTGGGGTCAGCCGGAGGAACCACCAACCCCGTCTCCCCAGCAATATTGATGTAGGTAGTACCTGTTCCGATCTCACACGAAATCAGCGGCTTGCCATACATGGCCCCCTCCAGCAACGAGATACCGAAGGCTTCCGAGCGCAAGTGGGACGGAAACACCACGCAATAGCAAAGCGACAGTAATGCTGCCTTATCCTCATCAGGCAAGCTTCCGAGAAAATGCACGTCACTCAGCCGCTGCCGCTCCGCCTGCGCTTTGAGCTCCGCCTCCATGGGGCCCCTGCCAACGATGACCACCGGTAACGATGTATTGCGCAGGGCTTCAAGTAAAAAGCTCAAGCCCTTGTAATAGCGCAGGGCACCCACAAAAAGGAAAAATCGCTCACCTAAACGGCTACTCCAGTACGCCAGCCTTTCGGGAGCAGGCACGGGATAGGTTGACCGATCTAGCCCAATAGGAATGACACTTACCTTTTCATGATGGCGCTGCAGCGCTGCACTTCCCTCCATATAATTCGGAGACTCCGCCACGATCCGATCAACACTTGAGAGAAAACGATGCATCAACGGCTGATAAAGTCGCAATAAGATTTTCTGCTTGATGATATCTGAGTGGTAAGTCACCACTGTCGGTTTACGAACCCGCGTGGCGAAATGCAACACATCCATGTAGGGCCATGGAAAGTGGTAGTGGATCAGATCAGCCTGTTTTGAAAGCTCAGCGAAATCGTTGAAAGCGGACACCGAGAAGCCCGTAGACGCCAGTTCCACGTCCAGACGGGAACAATGGGTCAGATGATTGGCCAACGGCCTTGACCGGAAGCTACCGTTGCGGCTCAGATAGAGCACTTCGGAATGATTGCCATGGGCTACCCCGCCTTCCGCCAACTGGAAGATGACCTGTTCTATACCCCCCATGGTCTGGGGATAATAGGTCTTAAAAAAATGCAGGATCTTCGCCATTAGCTATTCAGCACTTTCTGATAAACATCAATGGTCTGGCGTGCGCAGCGCTCCCAGGAGAATGTAGCGGCATGTCGAAGCCCAGCCTCTATGGCAGTGCACCTCCATGTTTCATCCTCCAAAGCACGGCAGAGGTGGGCCGTGAGCGAGTCGACATCCCTTGGCTCGCATACCAACGCAGCCTCGCCCGCGACTTCAGGTAGAGAAGAGCTGTTTGAACAAACAACCGGAACGCCTGAACTCATGGCTTCCAGTACTGGCAAGCCGAAGCCCTCATATAGCGAAGGGAAGGCAAACAGCCGAGCACCCGCGTACAACAGCGGTAAGTCCTCACTGACTGCGAACCCTAGATAGCGCACCCATCCCTCACGCTGTGCCGTTTCTATCCGCTGGTGTATGGATTCGCTTCGCCAACCCTTGTATCCAGAAAGAATCAAGGGCCAGCACTGGCGCAAAGCCATCGGCAAACGCCCGTAGGCATCCAGCAAGGTGTCGATATTCTTTCGCGGCTCGATTGTGCCGACATACAGACTGTAGCCCCCCGGACGCAAACCGTATCGAGCTAGAGTAGGCAGTAATTCGCCAGCAGGACGGGGACGAAAATGATCCGAGCTGGCCAGCGGTACGGCATGAATATCCTCGATAGGCCGCCCTGAAAAAACCGCCAGTTCTCGGCGAACGAATTCAGAGTCGGTAATCAGGCAATTCGCTCGATCCAAAGTTTTGCGCAACTCTTTCTGCAGATAGCGAATACGCTTTGGATCATGGCACTGCTCCCAGCTAAAGGGCGACAAGTCATGAAAGGTTGCAACACTCCGCCCGGAGAACGGCGGAATGAAAAAGTTCGGCCCGTGGTACAGGTGGTCATGGTCCTTGCGCAACGATTGTGCTCGCAACGAAGGCATGAGTACGCGATACAGCTCAATCAAAAACGCGCTCTTCTGCACCATGCGTTTCAGCCCATGGGCGGTAGAAGACTGATCGTTGGCTACCGGCAGGCTGGGCAGATAGCGCACACCGGAAAAAAACTTGATCGACTCGACTTCCGGATTATCCTGCAACGCACGCGCAAGTTCGTAGGTATAGCGCCCGATACCGGTCAGAGGGAAACGAACGGACTCAATGGAAAGGATAACCTTCATTGCTCATTCAGCATCCCCATTAGAAGGAGAACCCCTGCTCGTTACGCCGCAGGTCTGCTTCGACCATCACGCGACAGAGTTCTTCCAAAGGAGTCTTCGCCTCCCAACCCAGCTTTTCCTTGGCCTTGGCCGGATTACCGATCAACAGATTCACCTCAGCCGGTCGGTAGAACTTAGGATTAATCACCACGATGGTCTTACCGGTCGAAAGATCAATACCGTGTTCCTGCTCGCCCCGGCCTTCCCATTCCAGCTGGATATCCGCCGCCTTGCAGGCGAGCGACACGAAGTCACGCACTGTTTCAGCACGGTTGGTGGCCAGCACGAAGGTGTCCGGCTCGTCGACCTGCAGCATGCGCCACATGCCTTCGACGTACTCCTTGGCAAAGCCCCAGTCACGCTTGGCATCCAGGTTTCCCAGCTCTAGCACGTCCAGCTTGTCCAGCTTGATCTTGGCCACGCCATCCGTGATCTTGCGGGTTACGAACTCGCGACCGCGCAGCGGAGACTCGTGGTTGAAGAGGATGCCACTCGCACTAAAGATGCCGCGCGATTCGCGGAAGATGATAGTCATCCAATGCGCGTAAAGCTTGGCAACGCCATAGGGGCTGCGCGGATAGAAGGGTGTACTCTCGACTTGCGGGACCGCCTGCACCTTGCCGAACATCTCAGAGGTGGACGCCTGATAGAAACGCACCTTGGGGTTGACGATGCGAATTGCCTCAAGCAGATTCAGCGCACCCCGGCCGGTAATATCGATGGTTGTGAGCTGTTGCTCGAACGACGCGCCGACGAAGCTCTGAGCCGCTAAGTTATATACCTCGTCTGCCTCGGTAAACTGCAGCAAACGAACACTGGCGGAGAGATCCGTCAGGTCATACTCCACCAGATGCAGGTTCGGATGTTGGGCGATGCCAAGTTCCTCAATGCGCCAGAAGTTGACCGAACTGGTACGGCGGTAGGTGCCGTAGACCGTATAGCCTTTTTCCAGGAGTAGTTGCGCCAGATACGCGCCATCTTGGCCGGTAATGCCCGTTACGATTGCTTTCATGCGAATTCTATCCGTTGGGTTTCAGTGATAAGCGATCGGGCGCTGTTGCTATCAAGTAGCGCCCTCATCAACTCCATTGCACTTTCACTCCATGAAAGATGTTCCAATCCAGCCGATTGTGGATGTTCGTTCCGGTCGTAAAGCTCAAGCCACTTTGTCACGTGAGAAGCGAGACTCTGCGGGTCGTCCCCACTGAAATAGTAAGCGCGGTCCTTGGCTACCTCCCGGAATACGGGGAGGTTCCTCGCGATGATGGGAAGACTGTGATGGGCTGCTTCGATCAAGGGTAAGCCGAAACCCTCCCCTGTCGAGCCAGCAATCAAACAGGTGCTGCGATTGTAGAGTTCCTCCAGCAGGCTATCGCTGGCATCCGCCAGCCAGAAGAGTCGCTTGCCCGACTCAGGATGCACTCGGATATGCTCGATGAGGCTGTCTACGAGCCATCCGGGCTTACCAACGATGACCAGATTGACACTCTGACCCGCTCGCCAAAGCTCCTCGAACGCGCTCAGCACCTGAGCATGCCCCTTGCGGGCCTCGATCGTGCCGACCATCAGGAAGCTAGGCGCACGGCTGATAGCTGAAAGGACGGCGTTTTGACCGTTAGTGCTAACTATGCGCCTATGCCGTCCTGACGCCAGATCAGCGCCTAAGTGGAACCACGCAATTCTGAATCGATGAGTAGTCTCAGGAGAATGGGTGTCGACCCACTGCTTCAACTCCTCCGCCACCGATCTTGAGATACAAATCGCACCATCCGCTTCACAGACAGCTTTTAGCCAACTTGTATGCATCTCCTGCGCGCCCGATGCAAACGCATGCGGCATTAATATTGGAAGCAGATCGTATACAATAAAGTAGACTTCCACCCCATGCATCCGCAACTCTTGATGAAAATTACGGCATGCAATAACGCCGTGATGATCCAGATCTAATCCGATAAACACGTCGCCATTAGCAAAGTCGATAGGTTCATCAACAAACTCGTCGCTAGGGCAGCCAAGGAATCTAAGGGTGAACTTTCTCGCATAACGGTAGCCACCCGCCGCAGCGTATACAGGTTCGATCCTTACCCCTTCTGGAGCGGACGAAAGCCACTCGCGCAAGATGTTACGGACGACACGTTGTATGCCTGTTTCAGCATCGCCTTGGGCCAAGATAGATACATCGACGAAAACTTGCCGAGAAGCAATGGCCGGCGGAAACGAGCGAGCTAGGGCACTCGCCAGCCGCGCTAGGTCATTTTCCTCCTGGGACGGCCAGAAACTGGCGATGGCGCCTGTAAGCGCCTTAACGTCGTGTGCGGCCTGCTGGTAGAACCTCTCGATTGCAGTTCGATAATGTGCAGCACACTTCCCAGGGGCATGCCCGTCAGCGATCACCCGCGCAGCATTGTCGGCCAGCGTCCGGCGATACTCCGCATCCTTCCAGAGAGTTTCGAGCGCAGTGACCAGATCGGCGTTGCTGAACTCGTCTTCCAGCTTCCAGACCGCCTCGTCAGCAATATCTGCCATGCTGCCGTTGGCATTGATGATCGTGGCCAGCCCGTAGTTCATGCAGTCCATCACTGCCGCGGAGGTTTCACCGCGTGACAGGGCGCGTAGCTGGACCCCGATATCGGCGGCGGCAAGGTAGTGCCTGAACAGCTCAATGTCAGTCCAGCCCGTAATCCTGACCTGGCGTTTCGCATCGCCCGTTGGAATCAGATCATTGAGGATCTGCCCATATTCGCCGCCAAGGTTCTCACCCACGAAAATCAGGAGCGTGTCCCGGTCTCTGGCCAGGGCGCTGGCATTCCACGCCTCTATCAGCCGATGGTTAAGCTTGTGCGGGCCTAGAAGGCCAAAGGAACATACGACGAAAGTATTTTCGTCGATGCCTAGGACGGCCCGAGCCTGTTCCCGCGAAATCGAGAGGCGCGGCGCGCGCATCAGCGGAATGACAGCGAACCGATCGGCGTTCTGGACGCCGTACCATTGCTGCGCAAGGCGCAGCGAGTTGGCAGAGTGAACGATCAGGCCGTTGGCCCCTTGGAGTACAGACAGGTTTGCCGGGTACTTCCAGGTCGAGCTCGTGACATCTCCCGACAGATAGAGCTCAGCCAGCGCCGGATAGCCATGACTGTGGTAGAGCTCCCGCCTCCAGCTTCCGGGGGCGCCCCCAACTGTATCCCTCTGATGGAGGACTCCTGAAAGGAAGAAGTCATGCAGGACGACAACGCCCGGATGGCTCTCCAGCAGAGCAAACATGTGCTGATGAAAAGGAGAGTTACCAAAGTGATAGAGGATTCGATCGAATTGGCTGGCATTCCTGCGGAACCAGTCGATATCGCGGCGCTTGCAGTTGCGATTGATCCAATCATCGGCAATCGCGTCCAGGGCAACAATAACGTCAATGTCGTAGTGCTCCGATAGAACGGGTAGCAACTCGGCACTGTAATCAGAGATGCCGCTGCGCTCGGGTGGCAGCGGCGAAATGTAGGCGAGCCGCGGGCGAGCCTTGGTGGTTGCGGAACTGCTGCTCGCTTTTTTGGAAATGTGGCTCACCTCCATACGCTCAATAGCGCGGCGTGCACTTTTGTCCCAAGAAAAGTTCCCGGCCTGGATCTCGCCGTGCGCAATCAGTTGGTATCGGTAATCCTCATCGGTCAGCCCGCGAAGCATCACCGAGGCGATGGCGTCATCCGAGTGCGGGTCGAATAGAGCCGCATCCAGGCCTATCACCTCAGGCAGGCTCGATGTGTTGGCGGCAATGACAGGCGCACCGCAGCGCATCGCCTCCAGGGCAGGAAGGCCAAAGCCTTCATGCCAAGAGGGAAAAACGAACAGCTTGCACAGCCGATAGAGCGAAATCAGGTCCTCTTCGGGCACGAAGCCGGTAAAGACCAGCTCTTGCGGCGCCAGTCCCCGCGAGCGAGCCAAGTGTTCCAGCTGCATCCTGCTGTCAGGATTTGCTGAGCAAACGATGGCGAGTTGATGCTCGCTTCTTAGCGCACCTGGGAGTCTTGCATAGGCCCGGATCAGCCCCTCGATATTCTTCCTATGGTCGATGCCCCCGGTATACATCACGAAGGGCCGGCCCAGACCATACTTGCCGCGCACTTCCGACTCCACCTGGGCCGCAACCGGCTTGCAGCTGAAGTGGGCATCAGCATCGGTTGAAATGTTTTCTACCCTGTCAGCGGGAAAACCCAAATGCTCCAAAGCTTCCTGGCGAGAGTATTCCGAAATCGACAACAGAAGGTCAGCCTGGCGCAGGAAGTCCAACTTTCGGTAATACCAGGACTCGACGAGGGGGTTGTCCAGATACGGCTTCTTGTTGATGAGCGGGATCAGGTCATACAGCGTGACCGCCACAGGGCAAACGGACGGCAGGCGCCCGATGCTGGTAACCGCGTCATCCATAAGCCCTTCGAACATGCTGGCCACATGGACGATATCGGGCTTAAGGCTAACGATGAAGGCCTCACGGATCAGCTCCGCAGCCTCCATTCGTTGGCGGTTCGGACCCGTAAGCTCCGCCGTGGGGGCCAGAGCACTCCAGACATGGATATTTTCCGGGGGCAGCAACCCTACGAATGCATCCTTGATGGGCTGTACCGTCTCGGGAAACAGGCCGCTCAGCACAATCAGAACCTCATGCTGGCCGCGATTACGCGCCACCGCCTTCGCGAGCGAAAGTGAGTAGCGTCCAATGCCACGATGCCGAGAGCTCGTGGACTGGGCTGCCTGCAGGTCGAGTACAATCCGCATCAATTTTTCCTCGAATCAATCGCGCTCTTGAGTTCAATGTAGAGCCGCGCTGTTCTCGGAGACATGGAGCGTTCTGCACTCTCAGCGGATACGGACCAGCCTGCTGTCGAGACGGGGCTAGGATCGAGGATGATGCGGCGCAGGCGTATTTTCAGCCAAGGCATCCTGTTGAGCAGCAACAGGGCGGGCTTTTTGAGCCTTGAGTTGCGCATAGCTCTATGCCCGGCACGGAAGATGACGGGATGTAGTCGCCTCTTGAGGCCGCTGACGACTCTTCGCTCGCGAATCGCCTGTGAGAGCCGGTGGCTGAGCCGGCTTGCCAAGCGCAAGGGGCCGGTCACTCGCCAGGACGTGCTGTGCAGGACCGCGCGAACATTGGACTCGGCTTGATCGGCCTTGTCTTTGGCTTGCTGAACTCCAGCCTCGGCCTGCAAGGCCCTGCCCTCGGCTTGATCCGCCCTGGCTTCTGCTTGCAAAGCCCTGCTCTCGGCTTGATCCGCCCTGGCCTCGGCCTGCAAGGCCCTGCCCTCGGCTTGATCCGCTCTGGCCTCGGCCTGCAAGGCCTTGCCCTCGGCTTGATCAGCTCTGGCCTCGGCCTGCAAAGCCCTGCCCTCGGCTTGATCCGCCCTGGCCTCGGCCTGCAAAGCCCTGCCCTCGGCTTGATCCGCCCTGGCCTCGGCCTGC
>Ga0233375_1000066_pt1 | contig 68481 bp, 56 predicted proteins | sample ElkDunMinimDraft_10_FD_191539 | JGI IMG/M metagenome (GOLD analysis project Ga0233375, IMG submission 191539) | Fecal eukaryotic communites from dung pellets of Tule Elk in California, USA - Elk Dung E16 | ecosystem: Host-associated > Mammals > Digestive system > Large intestine > Fecal | place...
CGTCTGCGGCTGCGTATGCGGACCGGGTGGTGCTGATCGCGGACGGTCGGATCGCCGGGGACATCAGTGACCCGACGCCGGAGTCCGCGATGGCGGGCCTGGACGCCCTGCGCACCCTCGAGCCCGCCGTCGCGACCACCCCCCGGATGGGTGCGTGATGGCCTCCTCCTTCCCCACCGCTCGTCTCACCCTCGGGCAGATGCGCCGCAGTGTCGGCCGTCTCACCGCCGCGGGTGTGGCGATCCTGATCAGCACGGCCTTCGTCACCGTGACGCTGCTCGCCGGCGGCGTCATCCAGGGCACCACCCACGACATGATCGCGGCGCAGTACGCCCGGGCCGACGTCGTCGTCTCCGCCCCCGAAGGGGGCAAGCTCGGCGCTGACGACATCAGCGCGGTCTCAGAGGTCGACGGCGTCGCGACCGTCCAGCCCGTCACCAGATGGTTCGGCGACCTGCGCAACGGCGGCAAGGGCGGCTACCAGGTGTTCGTCCCGGTTCCGGACGACCCGCGGCTCTCGCCGCTCGCACTGGCCGACGGCGTCTGGCCGGCCGGACCCGACGAGGTGGCCCTGACGCCCGACGTCGCCGACCGGCTCGAGGTGGGCCTGGGCGACACCGTGACGCTCAAGCGCACCATCTACCCCGCCGGCTGGGCCGAGAGTCAGGCGGAGGACCCGGCGGCCGAGCTCGGCGACCCGGAGGACGTGACCGAGACCCTCACCGTGACGGCTCTCGCCGACGACCCCTACGGTGCCTACGCGGCATACGGCGGTGCGGCCGCCGTCCCGACGTCCACCCTGGAGACCTGGAATGCGGCCGAGCCGTACCCGTACGAGCCCACGGAGCTGCTGCTCACCCTCGACACCCCGCTCGGCGGCGGCGGCGTGCCCGCCTCGCTCGCGGGGTCGCTGACGGCCGCCGCGGGCGGCGCCGACGCAGATGTCACGGTGGCCACCACCGCGGAGGTCGCGGCGGCGAGGACCGCCGAGCAGACCGGCGGACAGGACCTCGTGTTCCTGGTGTTCGTCATGACGTTCGCTGCCATCGCGCTGCTGATCGCGGCCATGGTCATCACCAACACCTTCCAGGTGCTCGTCGCCCAGCGGACCCGGACGCTCGCCCTGCTGCGCTGCATCGGCGCGGGCACCGGCCAGCTCTACCGCAGCGTGCTGCTCGAAGCGGCCATCCTGGGCGTCGCGGCCTCCGCGGTCGGCATCGTGACGGGCGCTGCGCTCGCGCAGGTCGCGCTGATCGTGGCGCCCGCGTTCGACCTGGGCGTCCCGCTGCCGACGGCGATCTCGCCCACCTGGCAGTCCGTGGTGCTCCCGCTCGCCGTCGGTGCGGGCGTGACCGTCCTGGCCGCGCTGGCCCCGGCCCGCTCGGCCACCCGCGTCGCACCGCTCGCCGCGCTGCGTCCGTCCGACGTCCCGACGCTGCGGGCGCGCTCCGGCCGCGCCCGCCTGGTGATCTCGCTGCTCTGCGTGATCGGCGGTTTCGTCGCACTCGGCGGTGGCGTGGCGCTCGGCATGTCCGGCGACCCGCAGATCGGGCTGATCGCCGCGGTCGGCGGCGGCTCCCTCGCCTTCTTCGGCGTCGTACTGAGCGCCGTGCTGTGGCTGCCGCGCGTCGCGGCGGTGCTGGGTGCGCTCGTGGCCCGCACCGGACCCGCGGCCCGCCTCGCGGTCGCCAACACGCTGCGCAACCCCCGCCGTACCGCGGCGACCTCGACGGCCCTGCTCATCGGCGTCACGCTCGTGACCATGATGTCGACCGGAGCGGCCAGCGCCCGCATGTCGGCGGACAGCCTGCTCGACGAGACCTTCCCGTACGACGTGAGCGTCTCGGCGTCCTCCCCCGACTACGTCGAGGACCTGCGCGAGGCAGTGGCCGACACCGAGGGCGTCACCGCCACGGTGCTCACGACGAATGCGTCCGTCACGCTCGGTGACCTCGAAGGGCTGGGCGTCATCGCCGCCGACCCCACGGAGCTGGCGGCCGTGGTCAACGTGCCGGACCAGGCGCGGCTGCTGACGGAGGGGTCGATCCTGCTCACCCAGGATGCGGCCGACGACCTGTCCGTCGCCGCCGGTGAAACCCTCACCATGGCGGGTGTGGACGGGTCCGTGGACCTGACCGTCGTCCTCACGACGGCGAACCCGCTCAACCGCACCGTCACGAACGCCGACCTCACCCGCGCCGGGGTGCCCTCCGACGAGACCACGAGCGACGTCTGGGCGCGCATCTCCGGCACCGAGCCCACCGCCGTCCTCCAGGACGTCCAGGACGCCGTCGCGCAGGTGGACGGCGGCGCGTTCGTCGTGGGGCCGGCCGCACAGGCGGCGCAGTTCCGCCAGGTGGTCGACGTGATCCTCGGCATCGTGGTGGGCCTGCTCGCCGTCGCCGTCGTGATCGCCCTCATCGGTGTGACCAACACGCTGTCCCTCTCGGTCATCGAGCGGACCCGGGAGTCCGCGACCCTGCGTGCCATCGGGCTGAGCAAGGAGCAGCTGCGCGGCATGCTCGCCGTGGAGGGCGTGCTCATCGCCGGTGTCGGGGCGATCCTCGGCATCGTGCTCGGGCTCGTCTTCGGGTGGGCCGGCGCGGCCACAGCCCTGTCCATCATGGGCGACGTGCGGTACGCCGTCCCGTGGGCCGACATGGGCGTGGTGCTGGCGGTCGCCCTGGTCGCCGGGCTCCTCGCATCGGTGCTGCCGGCGCGGGCCGCGGCCCGCACGTCACCCGTGGCGGCGCTCGGCGTCGAATAACCGACCCTGACGAGGTGGTCACAGAACGAGGTAGTCACAGGGCGAGGTAGTCACCCGACGGATGCTGGGTTACCACCTCGACCTGTGACCACCTCGCCTGCTGGCTACTTCAGAGCGGCACCCCACGTGTGGTCGGGGTCGTGCACCGCGACGGCGAGCGTGGTGTCCGACTGTCCGTAGTACGCCAGCCAGCGGCCCTGGAAGAACACGAGCCCCTCGACGAACGTCACGTTGGACACCAGCCCGTTGCGGTCCTCGAACGTCTGCGGTCGCAGCCACGGCTCCTGCAGCCGGGCCAGCACCCGCGTCGGGTTGTGGGGGTCGATGGCGATCTGGCCGCAGCGGTAGTCGACGTCGACACTGCCGTCGGCGTTGATCGTGCGCGTGGCCCCGTTGGTGAGCATGACGAGCAGCCCGTTGTCGGTCAGCACCGGGGAGGTGCCGATCTCGACGAGGTCCGCGTCGAAGGACCCGGGTGTGGGCGAGTACATGGGCTCGGTGTCCGGGGTGCCCGGCGTCCAGTGGATCAGGTCGTCACTGGTGGCCCAGTAGATGGCGCCCTCACCGAAGTACATCCACCACTTTCCCTGCATGCGCACCGGGACGATGACGCCGGCCTTGGACCAGTTGAACCCACGCGGGTCCACGGTCGCGAACGTGTCGAAGGACTCGAACATCGGGCCGTGCTTGGTCCACGTGCGCAGGTCCGTCGACGTCGCCAGGCAGAGCTGCGCGCTGTGCCGGTCCCACCCGGTGTAGGTGAGGTAGAACGTGCCGTCGATGTACGCGATGCGCGGGTCCTCGCACCCGTACCGCTCGTAGTCCTCGGACGGCGACAGGATGGGCTCGGCCTCGCGCTCGAAGTGGAGGCCGTCGCTGCTCCGGGCCAGCCCGATGTGGGAGACGATGTCCTCGGCGTGGGCCCGGTAGAGCAGCACCACCTCGTCGTCGACCACGAGCGCGGCCGGGTTGTAGAGGTTCGCCGACTCCCAGCTACCGCCGCGCGGGCGCAGGATCGGGTTGTTCTCGTAGGGCACGAACGGCCCGAGCGGGAACGTTGCGTGGGTGAACATGCTGGTGACGTCCATGGTGATGAGGTCAGCCCTTCACGGCGGAGCCGATGTTGGATGCGGTGAAGTACCGCTGGAACAGGCAGAAGAGAACGACGACGGGGAACGCGAGCGTGGTGGCACCCGCGAGGATCGCGCCGTTCGGGTTGGCGGTGGACTGGGCCACGTTGGAGATGTAGTTGGCGAGCGAGACCGCGAGCGGCTGCAGCGAGGCGTCCTTGGTGATGAGGAACGGCCAGAGGAACTCGTTCCACGGGCCGATGAACGTGATCAGCACGACCGTGGTCAGCGCGGGCTTGACGAGCGGCACGGCGATCGAGCGCAGGATGCGCAGCTCGCTCGCGCCGTCGATGCGGGCCGCCTCGAACATCTCCTGCGGCAGCGCCCGGAAGAACTGCGTGAAGATGAAGACGGCGGTCGTGTTGATCGCGAACGGCAGGATCATGCCGAGGTACGTGTCGCCCAGGCCGAACCCGCGTGTGATCTGCACGTAGAGCGGGATCATCAGCAGCTGGAACGGCACCATCTGGACCAGCAGCATCAGCACCCAGGTCACGCCCCGCCCGCGGAAGTCCAGCCGGGCCATCGCGTAGCCCGCGAGCAGGCCGAACGTCACGGTGCCCAGCAGCACGCCCGCGGTGAAGATCAGCGAGTTGAGCAGGGAGCCGACCAGGTCGACGCGCGAGTCGATCAGGCCGAAGTTGGCGGTGGTCCAGCCCGAGACGGGCAGCAGCCGGTCCGGGGTGTTGGTCGGGTTCTCCTGGAACGCCCCGACCAGCATGAACCAGAACGGGAAGGCGAAGACGGCCGCGGCGGCGGTCAGCAGGAGGTACCGCAGCCACGTCCCGCGTGCTTGTCGTCTCATGTCAGCGCTCCCTGTTGATGCGGTTGGCGGCGAGCGAGAGCACACCGACCACGATGACGAGCAGCATGCCGATGGCGGCAGCGGTGTCCGGGTTCTGCTGCTGGATGCCGCGCTGGTAGATCAGCAGCACCGGGGTGACCGACGCGCCGTCGGGGCCGCCGCCGTTGGTGAGCAGGTAGGGCTCGGTGAACAGGTTGGCCCCGGTGATGATCGCCAGGATCAGCACCAGCACCGTCGTGGTCCGGACCCCCGGCACGGTCACGTTGCGGAACCGCTGCCAGGCGTTCGCCCCGTCGGTCTCCGCGGACTCGTGCAGCTCGCGCGGCACGTTCTGCAGCGCGGCCAGGTAGAGCAGGATGTAGAAGCCGAGCTGCTTCCAGGTGACGTACAGCGCGATGGTCGGCATCGCGAGCGGCGAGCTGACCAGCCACGACGGGTCGGGGGCCAAGGGTCCGAGCACCTGGTTGACGAGCCCGCCGGACGAGAACAGCAGCATCCACACCCCGACCAGGGACACGCTCGCGGTCAGGTACGGCACGTAGAACGCGACCCGGTAGGCCGCGGCCCACCGGATCCCCGAGTTGAGCGCCGTGGCCAGCACGATCGACAGCACCACCGTGAGCGGCACGTTGATGACCAGGAAGACGGCGGTGTTCCGGAAGGACTCCAGCACCTGCGGGTCGGTGAGCACGGCGGCGAAGTTGTCGAAGCCCACGAAGGGCTTCGGCACGTCGACACCGGGTGCCGTGAAGAAGTAGTCGTGGAACGCGATGTAGACGGCGAACCCGAGCGGGTAGGCGAAGATCGCGAGGACGAAGACGAGGTACGGCAGCGCGAACAGCCCACCGACCGGCTGCTTGCCCCACCACCGCCGGCGCGGTGGCCGCAGCTCGCCGGGCGCCGTGCTCGGCGCCGACGTCGTGCTCTGTGCCGTGCTCACGTCGATCAGCCCTGCACGAGCCCGTTGACGGTCTCGGCCGCGGAGCTCAGGAAGTCCTCGACGGAGGTCTTGCCGAAGATCACGGCCGAGGAGTAGTCGTCGCGGAACGCCTGCCACGCCTCGACGGAGTTCGGGATGCTGGGCACGTCGCCGGTGCGTTCCGACTGGTCGGCGAACACCTCGTAGGCGGGGTTGGCCTCGAAGTAGTCGGCGTACGTGGTGGCGAGATCGGTGCGCAGCGGCATCTGACCGGTCGCCTCCAGCAGCGAGCCGTCGCTCTCCTCGCTCGTCGAGAACTTGAGGAACTCCCAGGCGGTGGCCTGGTTCTCGCACGAGGTGAACATGGAGACGTTCTTCGAGTCGGCGAACGTGACCGGCTCCTTCTCGCCGTCCGACGTCGGCACCGGCATGAAGCCGACGTCGACGCTGTCGGCGTAGGACGCGATGGCCCACGGGCCGGCGAGCTGCATGGCGGTGGTGCCCGCCGACATGGCGTCGTCGGTCGACGCCTCCTTCGGCGCCAGACCCTCGGAGTAGACGGTGGCCCAGAAGTCGCCGACGGCCCGGCCGTTCTCGTCGTCGAACGTCGCCTCACCGTCCTCGACGAGCGAAGTGCCGCCCGACTCGGCGAGGTAGAGCGGGTAGAAGTCGAACCACGGCTGGAAGAACTCGTTGGTCGGCGAGGGCCAGATGGCGCTGTCCGCGGCACCCGACCCGACGATCTTGCGGCTGCCCGCGAGGAAGTCGTCGTAGCTGGCCATGTCCGGGTTCTCCGGGTCGATGCCCGCCTCCTCGAAGACCGCCTTGTTGTACATGACCATGACGGGGTTGGACTTCCAGGGCAGCTGGTAGTAACCGTCGTCCGTGAGGTACGTCCGGGCGTTCTCGCCGACGCGGTCCTCGATGTAGCTCGTCCCGTCCTCGATGTCGGACAGGTTGACCAGGCCACCCTGGCGCACCCAGCCGGGTACGGCGGCGCTCGAGATGTTGTAGACCAGGCAGGGCGCCGTACCCGCGGTGATCGCGGCGGTGATCGCCTCCTCCGAGGACGACCCCGCCGGGATCTCCTGAGCGGTCACCTGCTCGTCGGGGTGGTCGGCGTTCCACTCCTCGACCAGCGCCTTGCCCCAGGCGACCTCCTGCTCGTTGTTGGACAGCCAGATCTTGATCGGGCCGGTGCCGGATCCGGCGTCGGCGCTGCCACCGCCTCCGCCGCCGGAGCAGGCTGCGGTGAGGGCGACGGCGGTCAGCAGCGCGGCGGCGCCGGTCATACGGGGGTGCTTCATGAGAACTCCTCCTCGAGCTCGGTGTGGTGCGCCTCGGAGGCGGCGTCAGCGGTGCTGGCGCGCAGACGAAGCACGTTGCAGTCGACGGTCACGGACTCGGCAGGCTCGCCGGCGAGGTCGGCCAGCAGCCGCTCGGCGGCCACCCGCCCCCGTCGGAACGGATCGGTCGAGACACTGGTCAGGGCGGGACTCAGGTGGGCGGACAGGTGGTCGTCGTCGAACCCGGCGACCGCGAGGTCGCCCGGCACGAGCAGCCCCTGGCTACGCGCGTAGGAGTAGCCGGCGATCGCCATCGTGTCGTTGGCGTAGAGGATCGCCGTGGGCCGGTCGGGCAGGTCGAGCAGCTCGGCCGTGAGGGCGCGGCCGCTGCCGGCCGTGAAGTCGCCCTCTCGCAGCAGCTCCCGGCTGCCCACGCTCCGGACGTACGCGTCGGCCCGGGCGTACGAGTGCACGTAGTCCAGCGGACCCGAGACGTGGCCGATCCGTGTGTGACCGTGCGCGCGCAGGTGCGCGACCAGGTCCCGTACGGGGGCGGCGTCGTCGGTACGGACGCTGGAGAACGGACTCTCGGCGTCGTAGGCGCCGAGCAGCACGGCGGGCAGCCGGATCTGCTGCAGGTACGGCACCCGCCAGTCGACCCGGTGCAGGTCGAGCACGATCACGCCGTCCGCGCGGCCGCTGGCCATCGCCCGGTAGGCGCGCTCCTCCGCGGTGCGTCCCGTGACGACCTGGAGCACAAGAGCTATCTCGTGCACGGCCAGCGCGGCCTCGACACCGGAGATGAAGGCGGGGAAGAAGGCGTCGGACGCCAGGATCGCCGGGTCGCGCGAGAGCACGACGCCGACCGCGTTGGCGCGCCGGGCGGCGAGCGCCCGTGCACGTGAGCTGGGTACCCAGTCGAGTCGCTGGGCGGCAGCGAACACCCGCGCCTTGGTGGTGGCCGAGATGGGGCGTTTGCCGCTGTAGGCGTGGGAGACGGTGGCCTTGGTCACGCCCGCAGCGCGGGCGACGTCGTCGATCGTCGGCCTGTCCATCGCACCCCCTCGTCGTTCCCGTCGGGTTCCACCGCCGGGCTTCACCGGGTTCCACGCGGCGCTCCCGGTGGATGCGAACGAACGTAAAACCGGTTTGATGAAAACGCCAACCGGTTTGATGATTGCGGCTCGATGTCGACCGGGACTGACATCGCGAGAGCCCTCGACATCTGACAGCATCACGAAGAGCCGCGCGGTGAGCGGCGGCCCACCAGTTGACTGACCAGAGGGGGCTCACGTGTCCAGCAAGCTCTTGACCAGGCGCACCACCGGGCGCACCACCACGCGCTCAACCGGGCGCTCCACCGGGCGCATCATCAGGCTCGTCACCACGGCGTGTGGCGCGGCGGGTCTGACCGCTCTGCTCCTGACCACCGGATGCTCTGCCGGGGGCGGTGGGGGCGGCGAACCGTCCGCGACGCCACCAGCAGACAGTTCCGCGTCGCCCACCAGCCCCGCGCCGGGCACGGGTGATGACACGGGGAGCGACACAGGGGGTGACACCGCCGGGGGCACCGAGACAGGTTCGGCGTCGAGCGCCCCGGACGACCCGGCACAGGACGAGGCCGGCGACCGCTGCGTGACGCCGGACCTGGCCGGCAGCCTCGCCGTCGTGGAGGGCGGCGCGTCCACCGGCCACTACGAGGTGGCGATCGTGCTGGAGAACACGTCCGCGGACCCGTGCGTCCTGCAGGGCTGGCCCGGGGTGTCCTTCGTCGGGGACGGGGACGGCGAGCAGATCGGCGCCGCGGGGACGCTCGACCGGCTGAGCCCGCATGACGCGGTGACCCTCGACCCGGGCTCGGCCGCGCAGGCGGTCGTCCGGGTCGCGAACGCCGAGAACTACGGGGAGGAGTGCGAGCAGACGCAGGCCGACGGGTTCCGTGTCTACCCGCCCGGGGAGAAGCGGTCGCTGTTCGTGCAGAGCGACGACGTGACGCTCGAGGCGTGCAGCAACGCGGACGACGAGCTGCTCGACGTCCAGGCCTTCCGGCCGGCGGGCTGAACCGAGCTGAGCCGAGCTGAACCGACCGACCCGGGCAGAATGCAGGGTGCAGCACGCCCGACGTAATCGAGGAGAGTCTGATGAGCAACGACGAGAACCCGGTCGACGTCAAGCCCCGCTCCCGCCAGGTGACGGACGGCCTGGAGGCGACGGCTTCCCGGGGCATGCTCCGGGCCGTGGGCATGGGTGACGAGGACTTCGCCAAGCCGCAGATCGGCGTCGCGAGCTCGTGGAACGAGATCACGCCGTGCAACCTGTCGCTCGACCGGCTCGCGCAGGCGTCCAAGGAGGGGGTGCACGCCGCGGGCGGCTACCCGCTGGAGTTCGGCACCATCTCCGTCTCGGACGGCATCTCGATGGGGCACGAGGGCATGCATTTCTCGCTCGTGTCGCGCGACATCATCGCCGACTCCGTCGAGACCGTCATGCAGGCCGAGCGTCTGGACGGCTCGGTGCTGCTCGCCGGGTGCGACAAGTCGCTGCCGGGCATGCTGATGGCCGCCGCCCGGCTGGACCTGTCCAGCGTGTTCCTCTACGCCGGCTCGATCATGCCGGGCTGGGTCAAGCTCGAGGACGGCACCGAGAAGCAGGTCACGATCATCGACGCGTTCGAGGCCGTCGGAGCGTGCGCGCGCGGCCTGATGAGCCGGGAGGACGTCGACCGCATCGAGCGTGCGATCTGCCCGGGCGAGGGCGCCTGCGGTGGCATGTACACCGCCAACACCATGGCGTCGGCGGCCGAGGCGCTCGGTATGTCGCTGCCCGGGTCGGCCGCGCCGCCGTCGGCCGACCGCCGTCGTGACACGTGGGCCCACCGGTCGGGCGAGGCCGTGGTGAACCTGCTGCGCCGGGGCATCACCGCCCGCGACATCATGACCAAGGAGGCGTTCGAGAACGCGATCGCCGTGGTCATGGCGTTCGGCGGGTCCACCAACGCGGTGCTGCACCTGCTCGCGATCGCGTACGAGGCCGAGGTGGACCTCACCCTCGACGACTTCTCCCGCGTCGCCGACCGCGTGCCGCACCTGGGCGACCTCAAGCCGTTCGGCAGCTACGTGATGAACGACGTCGACCGGATCGGCGGCGTGCCGGTGGTCATGAAGGCGCTGCTCGACGCCGGGCTGCTGCACGGCGACGTCATGACCGTCACGGGCCGCACCATGGCCGAGAACCTGGCCGAGATCGCTCCGCCTGACCCGGACGGCAAGATCTTGCGCGCCATGGGCAACCCGATCCACCGGACGGGTGGCATCACGATCCTCAGCGGCTCCCTCGCGCCGGAGGGTGCGGTCGTGAAGTCCGCGGGCTTCGACTCCGACGTCTTCGAGGGCACGGCGCGCGTGTTCGAGCGTGAGCGCAGCGCCCTGGACGCCCTGGAGGACGGCACGATCCAGGCCGGCGACGTCGTGGTGATCCGGTACGAGGGGCCCAAGGGTGGTCCGGGGATGCGTGAGATGCTCGCGATCACCGGGGCCATCAAGGGTGCGGGCCTCGGCAAGGACGTGCTGCTCATCACCGACGGCCGGTTCTCCGGCGGTACGACCGGCCTGTGCGTGGGTCACATCGCGCCCGAGGCCGTCGACGCCGGACCCATCGCGTTCGTGCGCGACGGCGACCGCATCCGCCTCGACGTTGCGTCCAAGACGCTCGACGTGCTCGTCGATCCCGCGGAGCTCGAGCTGCGCAAGGCGGGCTGGGCGCCGCTGTCCCACCAGTACACGCGCGGCGTGCTGGCCAAGTACTCCAAGCTGGTGCAGTCGGCGTCCACGGGGGCGGTGCTCGCGTAGCCGGCGCGCGGCCCTGCGGGCTGCGTGTGGGCCGGCGCCGGGGGGTCCGTGCCAGAATGCCGATTTCACCCGCCTGAGCGCGGAGGAGATGTCCGCACCGAACCTGGAGCACCCCTATGACCCCCGAGGCCTGGAAGACGATAGCGATCGTCGCGTACCTCGCCCTGATGCTCGGCATCGGGTACACGGCATTCCGCCGCACGGACAACCTGGACGACTACATGCTCGGCGGACGGCGCCTGAGCCCGGGCGTCGCCGCGCTGAGCGCCGGCGCGTCGGACATGTCCGGCTGGCTCCTGATGGGCCTCCCGGGCGCCGTCTACGCGAGCGGCCTCGTCGAGTCGTGGATCGCCATCGGGCTGACCATCGGCGCGTGGCTGAACTGGAAGTTCGTCGCGCCCCGCCTGCGCGCCTACACGGAGACCGCCCGGAACTCGATCACCATCCCGAGCTTCTTCGAGAACCGGCTGCACGACACGACACGTCTGCTGCGCATCGCGTCCGGGGTCATCACCCTGGTGTTCTTCACCTTCTACGTCTCGTCCGGCCTGGTCGCGGGTGGCACGTTCTTCGAGGGTTCGTTCGGGTTCGACTACACGACAGGCATCTGGGTCGTCGGCGGCGTGACGCTCGCCTACACGCTGTTCGGCGGCTTCCTCGGCGCCACCTGGACCGACGTGGCACAGGGCGTCCTGATGCTGCTCGCCCTGGTGGTCGTGCCGATCGTGGCATTCGTCAGCCTGGGCGGCTGGGACCCGGTACGCGAGGGCCTCCTCGCCGCCGAGACCGCCGACGCGACCAACCACCTCTCGTTCCTGACCGGCGCGTCCGCGGTCAGCATCATCTCCGCGGCGGCCTGGGGCCTCGGCTACTTCGGCCAGCCGCACATCATCGTGCGCTTCATGGCCATGCGCTCCCCGCAGGACGCCGTCGCCGGGCGGCGCATCGGGATCAGCTGGATGATCGTCACCGCGCTGGGCGCCGTGCTCACCGGGCTGATCGGCGTCGCCTACGTCAACGTGCACGGCGAGACGCTGGAGAACCCGGAGACCGTGTTCCTCTACCTGTCGCAGGTGCTCTTCCACCCGCTGGTCGCGGGCCTGGTCCTGGCCGCCGTGCTCGCCGCGATCATGTCGACCATCTCGTCGCAGCTCATCGTCTCCTCGTCGGCGCTGGTCGAGGACCTCGTCAAGATGACGGGACGGCAGATGAGCGTTCGCGCGGAGGTGATGCTGGGCCGCGCCGGTGTGCTCCTGGTCGCGCTGGTCGCAGGAGTCATCGCGTTCGACCGCACCGACACGATCCTCGACCTGGTCGGGTTCGCCTGGGCGGGGTTCGGCGCGGCCTTCGGCCCCGTCGTGATCCTGAGCCTGTACTGGCGCCGCCTCACCAGCTGGGGTGCGCTGGCCGGCATGGTCACGGGCGCGGTCGTCGCTTTCGTCTGGGGGCGGTCCCCGCTGGCGGACACCCTCTACGAGCTGGTCCCCGGCTTCGTGCTCGGTGCCCTCGTGGCCATCGTGGTCAGCCTGGTCACCCCGGCGCCGTCGGCCGCGGTCCGCGAGGAGTTCGAGGAGGCGGAGCGGCGCGCGACGGCGAAGAGCGTCGTCGCACCCTGAGGAGGTCGCGGCCCGTCGCCGTCCGCCCTGCGGACCAGATCGTTGCCGTGGCTAACTATCTGACAGGATGACGGCGTGACGAGCACTGGCGACACGGCGGGCGACCCGGAGTTCCGCTTCCGCGACATCGCCGTCGTCGCGTACCTGCCATCGATGGTCAGCTCGCTCGGCCACGGTGCCGTCATGCCGGTGCTCGCGATCCACGCGGGAGACCTGGGCGCGGGCACCGCGGTGGCGGCGTTCGTGGTGGCGCTCCTCGGTATCGGGCAGCTCGCCAACTCGCTGCCCTCCGGGGCGCTCGTGGCGCGGCTCGGCGAACGCCGCACCCTGGTGATCGCCGGGCTGGTCGACGCCGCCGCGATGCTCGCGGCGTTCCTGGTCCCGTCGATCTGGCTGCTGTGCGTGTGCGTCTTCGTCAGCGGCATGAGCTGGACGGCGTTCCTGCTGGCCCGGCAGGGTTTCCTGATCGACGCGGTGCCGGTCAGCCACCGGGCTCGCGGCATGGCACTGCTGGGCGGGTCGATGCGCCTGGGCATCCTGATCGGCCCGTTGCTGGGCGCACTGCTGATCCATTTGCTCGGGGTGCGCTCGGTCTTCGTGCTCGCCGCGTGCGCGTCGTTCGCCTCGGCCCTGATCGTGCTCCGGATGCCCGACTTCGGCCGCGTGACCCGCGGTGTCACGCCGCTGCCCGTCCACACCGTCCTGTGGAAGCACCGGCGCACGCTGCTCACGCTGGGCGTGGCCGTCATCATCATCGGCGCCTCCCGGTCGGTGCGCACGGGACTGCTGCCGCTGTGGGCCGACCACATCCACATCTCCCCCGCCGTGGTCTCCCTGCTCTTCGCGGTCGCCGGGGCCATCGACATCGCGCTGACCCTGCCGGGCGGCTGGCTGCTGGACACCCGCGGCCGCCGTGTGGTGGCCGTCCCGGTGGTCCTCGCCGTCGGCATCGGCTGCCTGCTGCTGCCGCTGACCGACTCCGCACTGGGCGTCGGCCTGGTGATGGCGGTCATCGCGCTCGGCAACGGCCTCGGCTCGGGCATCGTCATGACCCTCGGCGCCGACGCGGCGCCCGCGGAGGGCCGCGCCCAGTTCCTGGGCGGCTGGCGGTTGTGCGGCGACATCGGCAACACCGGCGGACCGCTGCTCGTCTCGGTCGTGGCCGCCGTCGCGCCGCTGGCCGCCGCACCCGTCGTGATCGGCGTGCTGGCCCTCGCGGGCACGGTGTGGGTGGGTCACTGGACGGGGAAGGCCGACCGCGACCGCCGCGGTAGGTAGGCGCCGCGCCACTGGAAGGTTCCGGTGCGAGACTGGTGGACGGTCCGGTCCGGGATCGAAGCAGACTCACGAAGCAGAGTCACGAAGCGCGGGACCACGCGCGGGAATCCGTGGGGAACGAGGTGCGGGTGGTTGACGACGACCTGGTTGACGACGGCCTGGTTGACGACCTGAAGGACCTGCCCCGCCGCCTCGCGCGGCGCGGTCCCGTGCTCGCGGCGATCGCGGGCTTCGCGCTCGTCGGGCTGCTCGCCCTGGTGATCTTCTACCGGGAGGCCAACAAGCCGTTCGCGTTCGAGGCCGAGTGGATGAGCGAGGTGGTCGAGCACCGGGCGCAGCCGTGGACCGGCATAGCGCTCTTCTTCGACGCCGTCGGGGGCGGCATCGTCGCGATCACCGTGATACCGGTGGTCATCCTCGTGGGGCTGCTCCTGTACCGGCGCCGCTGGGGCGCGCTCTACTACGCGACGTCGACGCTCGCGTGCGTCCTCGTGGTCCAGGTCCTCAAGGACGCCCTGGGCCGCCCGCGCCCCCTCGACATGCTGGTACAGAGCGACGTGGGGTCGTTCCCTTCGGGCCACAGCGCGAACGCCGCGGTCATGGTGGCGACGCTCGTGGTGCTCTTCCCCCGGCTGTGGGTGGTCGTCGCCGGCGCCGCCTACACGGCCGCCATGATGTTCAGCCGCACCTACCTGGGCGCCCACTGGGTCTCGGACACGCTCGGCGGCCTGCTGATCGGCGTGGGGATCGCCGTGGTGGTCTGGGCGCTGCTGGCGCGCCGGCTGCGTGACGAACGAGACCGGGCGCGACCACCCGTGTGGAGCTGAGGTCGTCAGCCCGCGTGCCCGTCGAGCCAGCGCTCGAACACGTGCCGCGCGGCATCGGCCAGCGCCGGGCCGTGCGCGGCGGCGTCGGCCCGGACCTGGGCGGGATCGACGCCCGCGCTCGCCAGCTCGTGCGCGTGCCCCACGAGCCAGCGTTCGATCTGCGTGTGGTCGGCCTCGAGGTGGAACTGCAGGCCCAGCGCCGTACCGAGGCTGAACGCCTGGTGGGGAAAGCCGGAAGTCTCGGCGAGCCGGACCGCGCCCTCGGGGATCTCGAACTGGTCGCCGTGCCAGTGCAGCACCCGGACGCCGTCGAGCGCGGCCAGCACGGACTCCCGCCCGTCGGGGGTCAGGGTCAGCGGGGCGTAGCCGATCTCCTTGCGGCCCGTGGCGACGACGTCGGCCCCGAGCGCGGCGGCGAGGAGCTGGGCGCCGAGACAGACGCCGAGCACGGGTCTGCCGGCGCGGACCCGCGCCTCGATGGCGGCCCGCTCGACAGCCAGGAACGGGTAGGCGCCGGTCTCGTACACCCCGACGGGCCCGCCGAGCACCACCAGGAGGTCGGGTTCCAGCGCGACCTGCGGCGTGATCGGCTCGACGGGGACGTCCAGGTACGACGTGCGGTACCCACGCGCGGCGAGCACGGGCTCCAACAGCCCGAGGTCCTCGAACGGCACGTGTCGGATCGCGAGCACGTCGCGCGTCATCGGTGGATCTCCTGAGTGGTCTGACAGCTGGGTCTGACAGCTGGGTCTGACAGCTGGGTCTGACAGCTGGGTCTGACAGCTGGGTCTGACAGCTGGGTCTGACAGCTGGGTCGGACAGCTGGGTCGGAAGCAGAGCCGGACCTCAGGCCTGCTCCACCGCTCGGATCGCGTCGAGACTCGCCGCGACCACCGCATCGACCGGCTGGGTGTCGTCGATGACGACGCCTCGCTCGTCGGGCTCCAGCGGCTCCAGCGTATCGAGCTGGGACTGCAGCAGCGACGGCGGCATGAAGTGCGTGCGTCGCCGCATCCGGTCGAGCAGCACGTCGGCCGGCGCGTCGAGGTGCACGAAGAAGAGGCCGGTGCAGCCCTCGCGCAGCCAGTCGCGGTAGGGACGGCGTAGCGCGGAGCAGGCGGTCACGGAGATCTCGCCGGCCTCGTCGAGCCGGGTGATCTCGCCGGCGAGCGCCCGCAGCCAGGGCCGGCGGTCGTCGTCGTCGAGCGGGATCCCCGCCGACATCTTGTCGATGTTGGCCTGGGGGTGGAACGTGTCGCCCTCGACGAACACGCCACCGAGCGCGGCCGCGAGCGCCATCCCGATGGTGGTCTTGCCGGTCGCGGTCACGCCCATGACGACGACGTGGTGGGGCGCGCTCATCCGGTCACGACCCAGAGCAGGGACGCGATGAGCAGGACCGTGAGGCCGAGCGTGGTCTCCAGCACGGTCCAGGTCTTCAGCGTGGTCTTGACGTCCATGCCGAAGAACCGGCTCACCAGCCAGAAGCCGGAGTCGTTGACGTGGGAGAGCACGGTGGCGCCCGCGGCGACCGCGAACACCAGCAGCGTGATCTTGATGTCGCTGAGCCCTTCCGCCGCCACCTGTGCCGAGATGAGGCCGGCGGTGGTGGTCAGGGCGACGGTCGCGGACCCCTGTGCCACGCGCAGGATGGTCGAGATGACGAAGGCCTGCAGGAGCAGCGGGAGCCCCAGGCCGGAGAGTGACTCCGTGAGCGCGGAGCCGATACCGCTGGCCCGGAGCACCCCGCCGAACATCCCGCCCGCGCCGGTGATGAGGATGATCGAGCAGATGGGGCCGAGCGCGTCGTCCAGGATGCCGTTGGCGCGGCTCATGGTGAAGCGCCCCGGGGCCAGCACCGCGAGGGCGACGAGCACGGTGATGAGCAGCGCGACGGGCGTCTGACCGATCAGGGTCAGCGCGCTCGCCCAGGCCGCGCCCTCGGCGATCGTGCCCGCCGTGGTCAGGGTGGTGACCACGGTGTTGAGGGAGATCAGCACGAGCGGCAGCAGCAGGATGACCAGGACGGTGCTGAACCGGGGTGGCGCCTGGGTGACGGTGGTCGTCGTACCGACGCCGCCCGTGCTTCCGGAGCCCGTGCTTCCGGAGCCCGTGCTTCCGGAGCCCGTACCGCCCGCATCCGTGCCCGAGCTCGCGCCCGCGGCGTCGTCCCGTCCGCCGTTCATGGGGCCGAACACGGCGTCCGGGACGTCGACGACGTACCGGGCGCCCAGGTAGCGGGCGACGTAGTAGCCGCCGACGATCCAGGCGACGACCGCGACGGGAACGCCCAGGATCAGGGTCAGGCCGATGTTGCCGTCCAGCAGGTCAGCCGCCGCGACCGGTCCGGGGTGCGGCGGCACCACACCGTGCATGACGCCGAACGCCCCGGCGGTCGGCAGGGCGTACCGCAGGATGCCACCGCCGAACCGCCGCGCGACGGTGAAGATGATCGGCAGGAAGACCACGAGACCCGCGTCGAAGAAGATGGGCAGGCCGAAGATGAGCGCGGCGACGCCGAGGGCAAGGGGGGCGCGTTTCTCGCCGAACCGGGCGATGAGGGTGTCCGCCAGCACCTGCGCGCCACCGGTGGTCTCCAGCAGGCGGCCCACCATGACGCCGAAGCCCACCAGCAGCGCCACCGAGCCGAGCGTCCCGCTGAACCCGGTCAGCAGGGCGTCCGGGACGTCCGCGATCGGGATCCCGGCGACGACCGCGGTGACCAGGCTGACCAGCACCAGCGCGGGGAACGCGTGCAGCTTCACGCGGATGATGAGAAACAGGAGCACCGCGACCGCTACCGCTGCGATGAGCAGCAGGGTCCCTGCCCCGTAGACCGGCTCGATCTCCGTCACAACCGCCTCCTTGCGGTTCGGCAATCCCTGGAACGATCCGCTAGACCCTACAGCGTGGGCACGCCCGGGGACAGGAGCGAACCGCTGGCCGGCCTCGCTCGCTCAGGATCCCGTACCCAGCCCCGCCACACCGTTCTGGTACGCCCAGACGGCCGCCTGCAGACGGGACCGGACGCCCAGCTTGGGCATCATTCGCGCGAGGTGTGACTTCACGGTCGACACCTCCAGGTAGAGCACGTTCGCGATCTCCTCGTTGGAGAGCCCTTCGGCCAGCCGCAGCAGGATGTCGAGCTCGCGCGGGGTGAGCAGGTCGGTGGCGCGCGCGGCGGTCACGGGCTGCGTCCGGCGCCGGGTGACCACCTCGCTCAGCACACGCTTGGTGATCGAGTTGTCGAGGGTCCCCTGGCCGGCGGCCACCGACCGCACCGCCGCGACGATCACCTCGGGTTCGGCGTCCTTCAGGAGAAACCCTGACGCACCGGCCTCCAGCGCGCCGAAGACGTAGTCGTCGATGTCGAACGTGGTGAGGACCAGCACCGGGATCGGGTCGGCCACCCCGGGGCCGCACAGCTCACGCGTGGCGGAGATCCCGTCCTGCCCGGGCATCCGGATGTCCATGCAGACGACGTCGGGCCGCAGCTCGCGCGCGACCGCGACCGCCTCGGCGCCGTCCGACGGGGTGGCGACCACCTCGATGTCGGGCTCGACGTCCAGCATCGCCTTGAGGCCGGCGCGGACGAGCGGCTGGTCGTCCGCCACGACTACCTTGATCACAGAGAGCTCTCCTCGGGTCGGGTGCCAGTGTCGGTGTCGGTGTCGGTGCCAGTGTCGGTGTCGGCATCGGTCGGGATCGCCAAGGACACCAGCCAGCCCCCGTCCGCCGTCGGACCGTACCGCAGCTCGGCGTCGGTCAGCTCGGCCCGCTCCCGCATGCCGACCAGGCCGAACCCGCTGCGCCCGGTGTCCGGCGCCGGTTCGCGCGGCGCGTCGTTGCGGACCGTGATCACGACCTGCGCGGGGTCGCGCACGTCGACCGTCACCTCGCAGCGCGCCCCGGGCGCGTGCCGGGCCGCGTTGGACAGGCACTCCTGCACGGTGCGGTACGCGGCGAGCTGCGCCAGCGGGCCGACGACGCCGCCGGTCGCGTGCCCGGCGAGATCGCCGAGCGTCGACAGCCGCACGTCGCGACCGGCCGTGACGGCCTCCTCGACCAGCGCCGGGATGCCCGCGAGGGACTCGACACGGGCGTCAGGCGTGACCTCGGTCCCGCCGGGGTGGCGCAGCAGCCCGACCAGGCCGCGCATCTCGCGCAGCATGGCCGTGCTCTGCGTGCGCACCTGGCGTACGGCCACCTTGGCATCGGCCGGGGCGACGTCGATCTGCCGCTCCATCGCACCGGTCATCACTGCGATGCCGGTCAGGTGGTGGGCCGCGATGTCGTGCAGCTCGCGGGCCATCGCCATCCGTTCGCGGGTCACCGCCACCTGGACCAGCGCGTCGCGCTCCCGTTCCAGGGCGTCACGTTCGCGCTCCAGGGCGGCGAGGCGGTCCACCTGTGCCGTCCGGGTCTCCCGCCGCGCCCGCACGAACACCGCCACGAGCGTCGGCAGACCGACCGTGAAGACCGCCTGGAGCAGCCCGCTGCCCCAGGCCAGACCCGCGGGCGTGCCGAGGTCGAGGTTGCTCGTCGAGCTGCCGAGCCCGACCAGTGCCACCGCCGACACCAGGGCGGGTGCCGCTCGCACGGCGCCGTCGCGCACCGTGGCCGAGTAGGACGCGACGAGCACGGCCAGCACGCCGAACGTCGTGGCGTCGCCGGCACCCAGCCAGGCCAGGGCCGGCACCGCGGAGGCGACGGCCACCAGGACCGCGCGGGGGGCACTGCGGCGCCACAGGAGTGCGGCCGCCTGGAGCGTGAGGACCGTCAGCGCGCCCCACCATGCGGCCTTCTCGAAGCCCGGTGTCGTGATACCTCCGGCCGCGGCGTTGCCGGCGTGCGCGGCGCCGACCAGCATCGCCGTCGACGCGACCCAGCTGCCGAGGGCGACCGCCAGGTCCGACGGTCGCCCGTCCGGCCCGGTCACGGGTGTGCTCCGCATGGTCGTCTCCAGTCCGTGCTCGAGGTGCGGGCTCATCATGACAGTCCCGTCTCAGCCGAGCTCGCGTTCGGGACGGTAGCCGAGCCTGCCCCTGGTGAGCACGAGCAGGGCGCCCGCGGCCACCGACGAGCCGAGCAGCAGAGCGTGCTGGATGTAGTCGCCGCTCAGGGCGGGGAAGACGTCGCTCCACACCACGGAGGCGAAGTTGTTGACGCTGACGTGCAGCAGCATCGCCATCGGGAGGCTCTGACCGGTCCGGTTGAAGACCCACATCATCACGACATTGAAGACCACGCAGAAGGCGATGAACTCCAGCGGGCGATACCAGGCGGCGTCGGGCCAGCCGCCCCACTCGGTGAGGAACAGCGGCAGGTGCCACACGCCCCACAGCGGGCCGACGACGGCCGCGGCACCCAGCGGCCCCACCTTGCGCTGGAGGCGCGGGAGGGCGAAGTCGCGCCAGCCCGGCTCCTCGGCCAGGCCGGTGGTCACCATCTGGAGCAGCAGGCCCGGGATGTAGGCGAGCAGGATCATCGCGGGCGGCAGCTGCGCCTGACCGCCGACGAACAGCGTGGAGATCACGAAGGCGACCGGGACGCCGAGCAGGATGCCGACGTACCAGCGCCACGAGACGCGCCAGCGCCAGAGGCGTCCGGCCCACTCGCGCAGCCCGGGGCGGCCGTCGGCGACGGCGGTGACGAGCAGCGCGGAGGCGATGGGCCCCAGGTAGGCGCCGGGGAGCACGCCCAGCAGCTGGGAGCCCAGAGGGCCGCCGGGGAACTGGAGGTCCCAGAGCCCGAGGCCGTGCTGCGAGAGGATGTAGGGGGTCCAGGCGACCCAGCTGGCCAGGTTGGCCAGCACGAAGAACACGGTGAGCGGACGGCGGGCGATGACGCCGCGCAGGCCCGTGCTGCCCTGGCGGTGCGTACCGCCCGGTGTGTTGGTGCCCGTGCCGCCCGGCCGGGGTGCGGGGACCGACGCCGCGGCCGGCCCGTGGGTGGTGAGGCTCATGTCGGCTCTTTCCGTCGTAGGAGGTGTCGGTGGGGTTCTGGCGTTCCGACGTCTCCGACGCTAGGAGCCGGCCGCTCCCGCCCGCGCCGGGCCAAGGGACGAACCTCCCGGCTTCCACCGAAGGATGGAACGGCGCCGCCCGGAACTGCGTCACGCCGACCCTTGACACGGTCACCGGGCGGCCCGACGAAGGTCGAACTGGGAGCGCTTCCATGTTTTTCCAGCTCGTGCTCACCGCGACGGACCGCAATGACGCGTTCGCAGAGACCCCGTTCGCAGAGACCCCGGGAGATCTCGACATGACCCGACCGACCCCTCGGCGCAGGCTCCTGGCCGCGCTGACCGTGTGTGCCCTCGGCGCCACCCTGCTCAGCGGTGGCCCCGCCTGGGCGAGCAACGACGTGCTGAGTCCAGGGACCACGATCTTCAACGACCCGCACAGCTCCACCAAGGAGGCGGCCCACGGCCTGCGCGGGCAGGCCAAGAAGGACGCGCTGAGGCTCAGCAGGATCCCCAGCTCCACGTGGTTCACGGACGGCACCCCCGCCGAGGTGGAGCACGACGTCCGCAAGCTCGTGCGGCACACCGGCAAGAAGGTGCCCGTGCTGGTCGCGTACAACATCCCGTTCCGCGACTGCGCCCTCTACTCCGCGGGCGGCGCGCGTGACGTGGCCGAGTACAAGGCCTGGATCGACGGCTTCGCGGCCGGGATCGGCCGCGAGAAGGTGGCCGTCGTCCTCGAGCCCGACGGGCTCGGCGTCATCCCCTGGTACACCACGCTGGACGGGGAGCTCGAGTCCTGCCGGCCCCCGGAGTACGACCCCGAGACCACGGGCCGGGACGCCGCGGCCGAACGCTTCGAGATGCTCAACTACGCCGTCGACCGGCTCCAGCAGCAGCCCCACACCGTCGTGTACCTCGACGGCACGGGTTCGTCGTGGCTGAACGTGGGCGAGTCCGCCGACCGCCTCCTCAAGGCCGGCGTCGAGCGTGCGGACGGGTTCTTCCTCAACGTGTCCAACTACGAGTACACCGAGAACGTCGTGGCCTACGGCACCTGGATCTCGCAGTGCATCGCCTACGTCACGCAGGTGGTGCCCGGCGACTTCGCCAACTGCGGCAACCAGTACTGGAGCGGTGGTCCGGCGAACGAGTGGACCGGCGTGACGCTCTCCAACCAGGGCGTCTGGAGCCCCACGGCCGACGATCCGGCGCTGAACACCGCCGGCATCGACTCGCGCTACGACGAGGTGCTCGGCGACGTCGAACCCACCACGCACTTCGTCGTCGACACGAGCCGCAACGGGCAGGGCGCCTGGGCCGCGCCGGCCGGTGTGTACCCCGACGCCGAGACATGGTGCAACCCGCCGGGTCGCGGCCTGGGCCAGCGGCCCACCACCGACACCGGCAACGAGCTCGTCGACGCCCTGCTGTGGATCAAGATCCCCGGCGAGTCGGACGGCCAGTGCTTCCGCGGCCTGGGCGGACCCGAGGATCCCGAACGCGGCATGATCGACCCGGCCGCGGGGCAGTGGTTCCCCGAGCAGGCCCGCGAGCTGATCGAGCTCGCCCGACCGGCGCTCGACCGATGAGGGTCAGGCGCGGCCGGGCGCACGCTCGGTCACTGGCGCCGTCACTAGCTCGGTCACTGGCCCCGTCACTAGCTCGGTCACTGGCCCTGTCACTGGCACTGTCACTGGGCCTCCTGCTCGGCCTCGCCGCGGCGCCGGGTCTCGCGCCGCCCGCCCAGGCTGCCGTCGGTGGCAGCTTCACGGACAACTTCGACAGGCACGACGGCGGGCGCTGGCACATGGCCGACGGCTGGACCAACGGCGGCATGTTCAACGCCGGCTGGCGCGCCGACCACGTCTGGCACAACGGCGGCGTGGTGGGCCTCAACCTGAACGACAGCCCGTGCCCGGGTGGGTGCTCGGGCAGGCCGTACGCGTCGGGCGAGTACCGCACCAACGACCTGTACTCCTACGGGCGCTACGAGGTCCGGATGAAGGCGGCGTCCGGGTCCGGGATCGTCACCTCGTTCTTCACGTACACCGGCCCGAGCGACGGCCAGCCGTGGGACGAGATCGACGTCGAGATCCTCGGCAGGAACACCCGGCAGATGCAGACGAACTACTTCACCAGCGGGGTCGGCGGGCACGAGACCGTGATCGACCTGGGCTTCGACGCCGCGGCCAGCTATCACGACTACGCCATCGAGTGGTGGAGGGGCGGCACCATCAACTGGTTCGTGGACGGCCGTCTGGTCCACCAGGAGAACGGCTCACGAGGCCCGCTGCCGACGCACCCGCAGCGCATCATGATGAACCTGTGGCCCGGGACGGGGGTCGACAGCTGGCTCGGCCCGTTCACCTACGCCGGACAGCGGACCGCGACGTACGACTGGGTCCGGTACACGCAGTACTGAAGGGCGTCCACACAGTACTGACCGGCACGCCCGGCGGGAGGGTCACGACCCGGCCCTCCCGCCGGGCGCCGAGCCCCGCACGACCAGCCGTGTCGGCAGGATGACCGGGGTCGGCGACTCTCCGTCGATCAGGCGCACCAGTATCGTGGCCATCTCCTGGCCCAGTCCGCGGATCGGCTGGCTCACCGTGGTGAGCGCCGGCTCGGTGCGGCGAGCGACCTCCAGGTCGTCGAAGCCCACCACCGCGACGTCCTCGGGGACACGACGTCCGGCCGCCCTGAGGGCGCGCAGTGCGCCGGCAGCCATGTTGTCGGATGCCGCGAAGACGCCGTCGATGTCGGGGTGCTCGTCGAGCAGGCGCGCCATCGCCCGGGCGCCGTCCTCGAAGCTGAAGTCGGCGTGCTCCACCAGGTCGGCGGGTAGCCGCCCCACCGCCATCGCGTCACTGAACCCCTCGTACCGGGCCACCGCTGCCTGCAGGTCCGGCGGGCCCGCGATCGTGGCGATGCGTCGGCGTCCCGACGCCAGCAGGTGCTCCGTGGCCAGACGGGCGCCGCCCCGGTTGTCGACGTCGACGTACCAGCGGGCCTCGCCGTGCAGGGGCCGCCCGCCGAGCACCACCGGCAGCTCGGTGGCCGCGGCGACCCGGTTGAGCGGATCGTCTCCGCGCAGCGCCATGAGCAGCACCCCGTCGGAGCGACGGGAGCGCAGCAGCCGCTCCAGCCGGGCCTGGCCCCGCTTCGAGGACGCCAGCATCAGTGTGAGGTCCAGGTCCGACCGATCCAGCGCGGCGGCCACGCCCACCAGCACCTGCGAGAAGAACGGGTCCCCGAACAGGGCGGGGTCGTCGTTGGAGACGGCGAGTACCACCGATCCGCCGGTGCGCGTCGCCAGAGCACGCGCCGTCGCGTTGGGCACATAGCCGAGCTCGCTGGCCGCGCGGGCCACCGCCTCGCGCTTGGCCGGGCTCACGTTGCGGGCGTTGTTCATGGCGCGGGACGCGACCGAACGCGAGACCCCGGCCCGCCGGGCGACCTCGTCGAGGGTCGGCACCCGGGGCGTCTCGCGCGGCCGCTCGTGCGGGCTCTCGTGCGGCCTCGCGTCCAGCCGCTCGCGCGAGTCGACCGGGCCGGCGGTCGTGGGGTCTGGCATGCGGGCAAGCCTAGTGCCGGACGCCCCTGTGATCCGGGGCCGTCGGGAGCTGCAGCCCGGGAGCCGTCACCCGGTCGCTCAGTCCCCCGCGGTCTGCACGCCCTCCAGCCGGTCCGCGCGACGCACGTGCCGCGTGACCCACGGGCCGAGCAGGGCGAGCAGCCCCGCGCACACGAGCGCCACCACGCCGATGCCGCCGAAGTACACGGTGTCCGACGCGCCGGTCGTGGCCTGGACGAGCTGTGCCGTGATCGCCTGCCCGGCCGCGGGCGCGAGGAACCACAGGGCCATCGCCTGGCCCTGGTAGGCCCGCGGCGCCAGCAGCGTGGTCGCGGCCAGGCCCACGGGCGACAGGCACAGCTCGCCGAGGGTCTGGATCACGTAGACGACGACCAGCACCCAGCCGGGGGTCAGGCCGTCACCCGCCATCGCCGACGCCGCCGCCAGCACCACGAACGAGACGGCCGCGAGCGCGAGGCCGATCGCGAACTTGTACGGCGTGGGTGGCCGGTCCTTGGTGCGTACCCAGAGCCAGGCGAACACGGGAGCCAGGATGATGATCGACGCGGGGTTGACCGACTGGAAGAACTCGGGGCTCACGGTGAATCCGAGCACCTCCCGCGAGGTCCGGTCGGCCGCGAACGTGGCGAGCGTGGTGGCGGCCTGCTCGAAGATCATGAAGAAGAGCATGGCCGCGACGAACAGCGGTATGTAGGCGAGCAGGCGCGGCCGTTCTGCGTCGGTCACGCGCGGCGAGCGGTACATGACGACGAAGAACGCGACGGGCGCCAGGAACGCGACGTAGCTGAGGGTGTCGATGAGGGCGTGGACGCCCCACTCCCCCGAGACGAGCCTGGCCACGAGGTACACGAGCCCGACGGCGAGGACGACGACGGCGAACATGCGGGCGACGGCCGGCCGTTCCTCGGGCCGGACGGGGTTGGGTACGACGTCGCCGGCACCGCCCAGGTTGCGGCGGCCGAGCACGAAGAAGACGAGCGCGACGGCCATGCCGATCGCGGCGACGGAGAATCCGGCGTGATAGCCCCAGACGGCGCGGACCGCGCCCACGATGATCGGCGAGAAGAGCGAGCCGATGTTGATGCCCATGTAGAAGATCTGGAACGCCGACTCGCGCTTGGGGTCGTGCCGGTCGTACAGGGCGCCGACCATGGACGACACGTTCGGCTTGAGCAGGCCCGTGCCCAGCGCGACCAGCACGATGCCCAGGTAGGAGAACCCGGCGGCTGGTACGGCCAGGCACACGTGCCCGGCAGCGATGATCATGCCGCCGTAGAGCGTGGAACGCCGTGCGCCGATGACGCGGTCGGCGAGCCAGCCGCCGACGACGGACAGGAGATAGACCCCCGTGCCGTAGATCGAGACGACTGCCTCGCCGAGCGTCTCCTCGAGGCCGAGGCCGCCGTTGGCGATCGTGTCGGTCAGGTAGTAGACCAGGATGGCGCGCATGCCGTAGTAGCTGAAGCGCTCCCACAGCTCGGTCGTGAACAGCGTCATCAGGCCGAGCGGATGCCCGAAGAACCGCCGGTCGCCCGCGTTCGCGGCGGGAAGCGGGTCGGGTTCGGCGCCCGAGGGCGGTGTCGTCGGACCAGTGCTCATCCTCCGATCGTGAGCGTCCCGCTGGAGGTGCGCACCTCGGGGCGCGGGTCACCCCCGGCCGACAGCGATCAAGAGGCGGACCAGGGCACCTCGACGTCCAGCACCCAGGTGACGCCGAAGGGGTCGCGGACCATGCCGTAGAGCGGCGCCCAGGCAGCCTCCGCCAGCGGGACCACGACCGTCGACCCCTCGGCGAGCCGCTCCCAGTACCGGGAGATCTCCTCGGCGTCGGCGCTCCGGACCGAGACGAACACCGGGATCACGCCCGGCTCGTAGGCGGTGTGGGAGGGAACGTCGTAGGCCATCACGCGGAACCCCGCGTCGGATGCGACCTGCCCCCACATGACCTGGTCGGCCTCGGTCGGGTCGGTGACCGCGTGGGCGTCGGCGTACGTGACGACGGCCAGGGAACCGCCGAAGACGGTCTGGTAGAACTCGAGCGCCGCGCGGGCGTCGCCCCGGAAGTTGAGGTGCGGGGTGGTGTTGACGGACATGTCTCTCCTTGCAGTGCTTGGGAATTGCAGTTCCGTGACCCTCGTGGTGAGGCCGGGGTCTTCCCGGTGACCCCCACTCTGTCGACAGTGGAGGACAGCGAAGGTCCTCCACTGTCCGTAGCCTCACGTCATGACCCCGACGACCACGACGACCTCGCGGCTGCTCGCCCTGCTGTCCCTGCTGCAGACCCGCCGGGACTGGCCCGGGCAGCTGCTCGCCGACCGGCTCGGCATCAGTCACCGCACGGTCCGGCGCGACGTCGACCGGCTGCGCGAGATGGGCTACCGCATCCAGGCGTCGATGGGGCCCGACGGCGGCTACCGCCTCGACGCGGGCTCGGAGCTGCCCCCACTCCTGTTCGACGACGACCAGGCGATCGCCCTCGCCGTCGCCCTTCAGGCCGCCGGCGAGTCCGGGGCGGGCATCGAGGAGGCCGCGGAACGCGCCCTGACCACCGTGCGCCAGGTCATGCCCTCGCGCCTGCGGCACAGGATCGACGCGATCCGGTTCACGGTGGTGCCGGGCAGCACAGGCCTCGGGAACACTGGATCCGGGGCACCGGTGTCGCCCGACCTGCTGCTGACGCTCTCCGCCGCCGTCCGCGCCCACGAGGTGCTGCGGTTCGACTACGCGCGCCCCGGGCGGGCCGACGACGAGGCCGCGCAGGATGCCGGTCCCCGCCGGGTCGAGCCGCACCACGTGGTCAGCTCGCACGGCCGCTGGTACCTCGTCGGCTGGGACCTCGGCCGGGACGACTGGCGGGTCTTCCGCGCCGACCGGATCACGCCCCGCACGCCGAACGGGCCTCGCTTCACGCCGCGCGCGATCCCGGGCAGCAGTCTGCGTGACTTCGTGTCCGCGCGGTTCAAGGGGTCGGACGGGGCCGACGTCTGGCCCTGCACGGGGAGGGTGATCATCCACCTGCCGGCGGACGCTGTCGTCCCGTTCGCCGGGGACGGCACCGTCGAGGACCTGGGCCCGGACCGCTGCTCCCTCGAGTCGGGCTCCTGGTCCTGGGTGGCGCTGGCTGCCTCGCTCGCCCGGTTCGACGCCGACATCGACGTGGTCGGCCCGCCCGAGCTCGCGGAGGCGTTCGGCGTGCTCGCCGCCCGCTTCGCGGCGACGGCCTCCACAATGCGAGCAAACCGGACACATGGCACCGTCGAGTAGCCAGCGGTCCAGCCACGGCCGCCCCGCCTTCACGAGATCGAGGTGAGCATGCGGTCCTCCTGGCACACGGACGCGATCATCTATCAGCTCGACCCCCGCCTTTTCGCCGACTCCAACGAGGACGGCTGGGGTGACCTGCGCGGCGTCACCGAACGCCTGCACTACCTGCGTGGGCTCGGCGCCACATGCGTGTGGCTGCTGCCGTTCTACACCTCGCCGTTCCGTGACGGCGGCTACGACGTCAGCGACCACCTCGCCATCGACCCCCGGCTGGGCGATCTGGCCGACATGGCCCACCTGCTCGAGACCGCCGAGGACCTCGGCCTGCACGTGATCGTCGAGCTGATCACGCAGCACACCTCCGACCAGCACCCCTGGTTCCAGGAGGCACGGCGGGACCGGAACTCTCCGTACCGCGACTACTACATCTGGGCCGACAAGCCGAACAACGACATCCAGCCCATGTTCCCCGACGTCGAGCCCAGCACGTGGACCTGGGACGACGAGGCGCAGCAGTTCTACCGGCATGCGTTCTACTCGCACGAGCCGGACCTGGCGCTCGACAACCCGCGCGTCCGGGAGGAGCTGTACCGCATCGTGGCGTTCTGGCTGCGCATGGGCGTCTCGGGCTTCCGGGTGGACGCCGTGCCGATGATGCTCGAACGGGCCCGCGCCGCCCGTCCCGACACCGACGGGCAGTGGCTCGTCCGCGACCTGCGCGCCGCGGTGTCCGGTCAGCGCACGGGGGCGGTGCTGCTGGGCGAGGTCGACGTCGCGCCCGACGAGTACGCCCACTACTTCGGGTCGGACGGTCAGGGCATGAGCATGCTGCTCGACTTCTGGACGAACAACCACCTGTTCCTCGCCCTGGCGCGAGGTCAGGCCGAGCCCTTGGAGCGGGCGCTGCGTAACCAGCCCGCCGCCCCGGACGGCGCGACGTACGCGCACTGGCTGCGCAACAACGACGAGCTGAACCTGGTCCGGCTCTCGGACGACGAACGCACGGAGGTCCTCGACGCCTTCGCCCCCGACGACTCGATGCGGGTCTACGGTCGCGGCATCCGGCGCCGCCTGCCTCCCATGCTCGACGGCGACCCGCGCCGCATCGCCGTCGCGCACGCCGTCACGCTCTCCCTGCCCGGGCCGCCCGTGCTGCGGTACGGCGACGAGATCGGGATGGGCGAGGACCTCGACCGGTCGGAGCGCGAGGCCGTCCGCACCCCGATGCAGTGGTCGTCGACGCCGTCGGCGGGGTTCTCGAACGCCGCACCGGAACAGTTCCAGGCGCCCGTGGTCACCGGGCCCTACGGCCCCGAGCACGTGAGCGTGGACGAGCAGAGCGTGCGCCAGGGCTCGCTGCTGCACCGGGTCGGCGGGCTGGTGCGTGCCCGGCTCGGACTGAGCGAGCTCGGCCGGGTGCGCCCGGAGGTGTGGGACATGGGCGTCGCGTCCGTGCTGGGGCTGCGCTACCAGGTCGAGGAGTCCAGCGTGCTCCTGCTCGCCAACCTGGCGGACGAGGACGTCGTCGCGACGCTCCCGGCCGGCGAGGTCTCCGCCCTGCGGGCGGGTGCGGCGCGGTACGTCGACGTGCACGTCGACCAGGACTACGACCTCGTGGCGGCCGACGGCCGCATACCGCTCGCCGCGTACGGCTACCGCTGGCTGCGACGCACGATCGACGGTGACGCGGTCGGTGACTCGGCGGTCGAGTCGGCCGGCGGGGACCCCGAGGAGAAGGAGGGCCAGTGACCGTCGTCGGCTTCCATGTCTCGCACGAACAGCTCCACCCCACGGAAGGCCTGCGCGTGGCCCGGCTCGCGCAGGACGCCGGTTTCGACGCCGCGATGTGTTCCGACCATCTCGCGCCGTGGAGCGAACGGCAGGGCGAGTCCGGGCTGTCGTGGTCCTGGCTCGGCGCTGCCCTCGCCACCACCGGCCTGTCCTACGGCACGGTGTGCGCGCCCGGCCAGCGCTACCACCCGGTGATCGTGGCGCAGGCGATCGCCACGCTCGGGGCCATGTACCCGGGACGGCTCTGGGTGGCGCTCGGCTCCGGCGAGTACCTCAACGAGCACGTGACCGGTGAGCCGTGGCCGCCCAAGGCCGAGCGGGACGCCCGGCTCGCGGAGTGCGTCCAGGTGATCCGGGCGCTGCTGCGGGGCGAGGAGGTGGACCACACGGGCCTGGTCGTCGCGCGGCAGGCGCAGCTCTGGACGCTGCCCGCGACCATGCCGAAGCTGGTGCTCCCCGCCCTGACCGAGGCCACGGCCCGCCGGCACGCCGCGTGGGCGGACGGGCTGGTCACCGTGAACAAGCCGGTCGCGGAGCTGCGGCAGATGATCGAGGCGTACCGCGAGGCCGGCGGCACCGGCGAGGTCGCCGTCCAGGTGCACCTCTCGTGGGCTCCCACCGAGGCGGAAGCCGAGGCGACCGCGCTGGACCAGTGGCACACGCTCACCGGCCCGCCCCAGGTCGCCGCGGACACCGCGACCACTGCCGCGTTCGACGCCCTGGCCCAGGGCGTGGGCATCGCGGACGTGCGGCGGGCCGTGCTCGTCTCGTCCGACCTCGGCGAGCTGACCGCGCACCTGGCCGCCCTGCGCGACGCGGGCGCCGACCGGCTCTACCTCCACCACGTGGGCCGCAGCCAGGACGCGTTCATCGAGGCGTTCGGCGAGCGGGTGCTGCCGGCGCTGCGCTGAGCGGGGGTTAACGTAACCCCATGGCAGTCGTCCTGCCCGACTGGCTCGGCTGGTGGTCGAGCACGGACTACGACGTCGCCCGCACGCTGCTCCAGCGCGGCTTCGGGGCGCTGTACGCGCTCGCCTTCTGGGGCGCGCTGCGCCAGTTCCGGCCGTTGCTCGGGGAGCACGGCCTGACACCGGTCCCGCGGTTCGTCGCGCGGACGCACTGGCGGGACGCGCCGTCGCTGTTCCGGCTGCGCTACTCCGACCGGCTGCTCGTCGCGGTGGCCTGGTGCGGCGTGCTGCTGGGCGCGAGCATCGTCGTCGGACTGCCGCAGGCCGGGCCGTGGTGGGTACCGGCCCTCGTCTTCCTCGCCCTGTGGTGGCTCTACCTGTCGCTGGTCAACGTGGGACAGACCTTCTATGCCTTCGGCTGGGAGACCCTGCTCTGCGAGGCGGGTTTCCTGATCGCCTTTCTCGGGTCGGACGCCGTCGGCGTGCCGTTCCTGATGATCCTCGCCGTGCGCTGGCTGCTCTTCCGCCTGGAGCACGGCGCCGGGCTGATCAAGTGGCGCGGCGACCGTGCCTGGCGCGACCTCACCGCCCTCTACTACCACCACGAGACGCAGCCTCTTCCCGGTCCGCTCTCGTGGTACGCCCACCACCTGCCGCGGCGGTGGCACCGCTTCGAGGTGGTCGGCACCCACGTGAGCCAGCTCCTGGTCCCGTGGCTCCTGGTCCTTCCGCAGCCGTGCCCCTCCGCCGCGGGTGTCGTGTTCGCCCTCACGCAGGGCTGGCTCGTGCTGACGGGCAACTTCGCGTGGCTCAACTGGGCCACCATCGTCCTGGCGCTCGGTGTGATCGACGACGGCACGTGGGCCCGGCTGGGGAGCCTCGTCGGGCTGGGCGACGGGACTGCCGTTTCCGACGGGACTGCCGTGGCCGACGGGACTGCCGTGCCCGACGCGCCCGTCTCCTTCGTCGTGGTGGTCACCGCCGTGGCGTTGCTGCTCCTCGTGCTGTCGGTGCGGCCGGCGCTCAACCTCGCCTCCCGCCACCAGCGGATGAACGCGAGCTTCGAACCGTTCCGGCTGGTCAACGCCTACGGCGCGTTCGGGTCGGTCACGCGCCACCGCGACGAGATCACCGTCGAGGGCACCCTTGCCGAACAACCCGGGCCCGACGACTGGGTCGAATACGAGTTCCGCGGCAAACCCGGACCGCCCGGACGGCGTCCGCCACTCGTGGCGCCGTACCACCTGCGACTGGACTGGCTCATGTGGTTCCTGCCGCTGGGCCGATCCGCGCGCTGGTTCACGGTGCTCCTGCACCGCCTGCTCGAGGCCGACCCGGCCACGCTGCGGCTGCTGCGCACGGACCCGTTCGGCGGACGGCGTCCGCGCGCCGTCCGCGCCGTGCTGCACCGCTACAGGTACTCGACACCCGAGGAACGACGCCGCACCGGCGACTGGTGGGTACGCGAGCGGCTCCAGCTCGCCGTCGACCCCGTGGTGCTGGCGGGTGACCGGCTCCGCGCCCTGGACGGCTGACCGGGCCGGTCACCGCACAGGCCCGGTCACCAGGCCCGGTCACCAGGCCCGGTCACCAGGCCCGGTCACCAGGCCTGGTCACCGCACAGGCCCGGTCGACTCCCGCCAGATGACCGTGTTCAGCGGGCCGTCCGACGACGTCGGCATCCGCTCGGTGCCCGTGCCCGGCTGCGACCGCAGTATGGCGACCAGCCGCGCCATGGCCGCCCGCCCGAGCCCGTGGTGGTCCACCTGCACAGTGGTCAGCGTCGGCTGCAGGTAGCCGCCGAGCAGATTGTTGTCCCAGCCGGTGACGCTGAGGTCACCCGGCACGGACCACCCACGCTCGCGGGCCGCCTGGATGACACCGGCGGCGGCGGGGTCGTTGCCCGCGATGACGGCGGTGGGGTGATCCCGCTCGGGCATCGCAAGCACTGCGGCGCGCCCCGCCTCGGGTGTCCAGTCGCCCTCGTGGACGAGCGCCGGACCGAGCCCGAGACGCTCGACGGTCTCGACGAACACGTCCCGGCGACCCCGGGCGGAGGCGAAGTCCAGCGAACCGGTCACGTGCAGGAACCGCCGGTGGCCGAGCCCTGCGAGGCGCTCGACGAGCTCTGCGACCGGCGACCCGTCGGCGAGCTCGCCCACGCTGCGGAACTCGTCGTCGTAGTCCGCCGAGACCACTATCGCCGCGCGGTCGGGAAAGCGGTGCCCGGACTCCGGCGGTAACGGCGCGAGTGCCAGGACCCCCTCGACCTGTCCCGAGTCCGCAAGGTGCAGCACCCGCTCGAAACGGTCGGCGGACGTACCCTCCACGCTGAACGCCTCGACCGTGTAGCCGTGCTCGTGGGCGATCTCCATGACGCCGCCGAGGATCTGCGGCGGACCGTACGTCGCCACCGCGGGCAGCAGCACAGCCACACGACCGCTGCGGCGGGTGCGCATGGTCCGCGCGGTCAGGTTGGGCCGGTAGTCGAGCTCCTGCACGGCACCGCGGATCCGTTCCACCGTCTCGGGCCGCATCCTCGTGTCGTTGCGCAGGTAGCGGGAGACCGTCTGGTGCGACACCCCGGCGACCTTCGCGACCTCCCAGATCGTCGCACGCCGGTCGGGCACGGGGCGCGGGCTCGTCGAATCCTGGTCCGTCATGCCCCGTCCTCGCTGGTCATCGCACCGCGCCCGTACGACACGCGCTCATTCTGACACGCAGGCCCAGGCGCCCCGCGTGCACGGTGATTCACCATGGAGTCTGCCGGGCCACCGGCCATGCCGGGCCCTGTCCCATGACCCTGGACCGCACAACCCCGGATCGGCCAGCCCCGAACCGCACAACCCCGGCTCACGCGGCCGCCGGCGGGTCGAGCGACGGGCTGATGTCGGCGACGGTCGCGGGCTCCACGGCGTCGGGCAGGCGGATGCGGCGTCCGCGCGCGTCGGTGAAGGCCCAGCCCGACTCCAGGAGGGCTCCGGTACTGCCGCGTTCCGCGAGCTTGCCGGTCCAGTGCATGGTGATGCCCTTGGCGTCGACGAGCTGATGGTGATGCCAGCACAACAGGGCGCTGTTGGCCGCGGACGTGCCACCGCCGTCGGCCCAGTGGGTCACCGCGTGGTGGACCTCGCAGCGCGAGGCCGGCTGGTCGCAGCCCGGGAACACGCAGTGCCTGTCCCGGGCGATCACCGCGCGGCGCATCTGACCGGTCACGGTGCGCTGCGCGCGGCCGACGTCGAGCACGGCGCCGTCCGGCCCGAAGACGACCCGGGTGACCGCACTGTCGCAGGCGAGCCGGCGCAGCAGCGCCCGAGGGACCCGGTCGCCGGTCTCGGTGAATACCGCTCCCTCGCCCGTCAGCAGGCCGGGCGAGCCCGGCTCGCGGCCCCGCGTCGCGTGGCCGCGAGGTGAGGCAGAGCCTGTCCCGGGTGCGCGTCACCTGTGTGACCAGCTCTGTCCAGGACACCGTCACGTTCAGGTGCGGCCGGACCGCCGCGCCGGGCGATGCGGCGTCCGTCCCGAGCACGACGCGGGCCACGTCCGCGAGCGCCTGCGCCCGCCGCTGCCCGGGCGTTCGACCGTCTTCGGCGGAGGGCGCGCTCATGACGGCGTTGACAGCAGTCGAGAGCAGCAGCCCGTGCTCGTCGGTCAGGAACCCCTCGACGTGGTAGCCGCCGAAAGTCTTGGCCAGGTCCAGGTATTCACCCCGGGCGGTCTTGTCGTCCTCGGCGTCGTCGGTGTCCGGGTCGGTGACCGTCGCGAACCGGCGCGCGACCGTGCGGAACTGGTCGGCGTTCAGCACGCCCGCCTCGCGCAGGACCAGTCCCTCGCCGGTCACGAGCGTGCCGTCGGCGACGGCGTCCTCCAGCACCTGGGTGACCCGCTCACGGGCGCGCGTCCCGTCGGGGTCGTCGGCAGAGCCGTCAGCAGGATCCGTGAAGTCCACGGCGACCGTCTGCACGAACTGCTCGGGTGTGGTCGGCTCACCGGTGCGGGTGTCGACCAGCCAGGCCAGCGCATCCTGGCGCGTGTCGCTGGTCGGGGCCACCTCGCTCATCACCCTGGCGTGGTCGATACCGAGCCGGCCGGCGAGGAGCCGTTCGCGGGTCTGGGGAAGCGCGGTGGCCAGGCGACGTGCCGTGGTCACGTCCTTGTGCGCGGTGGCCGCCGAGACACCCTCGCGGAGACGCAGCCACGACGGGAACGTGCGCGACATGCCACCCGAGCGCCACGACCCCGCATCCTCGATCCGCGGCAGAAGCGTGTACCGGACGCCGTCCAGCCGCCCGGTGAGCCGGCGGACCCTACCGTGCGTCTCGACCAGCTGCACCGTGCCGGGCGCGTCCCAGCCGTCGAGCGCGTCCGCGCCCACCAGCCCCGCGAGCTCACCGACCGCGTCCTCGATCCGGCCCAACACCTCTTCCAACATGTGCGAGGGCACGCCACCGGCGGCCGCGCCGTTCGTCGCCTGCTGCACCAGTCACCACCCCACTCGCCTCGGGACCCACGATGTTCTGACACCATTGTCTCGAACATTCGTACGCCCTGCACGCGCGGCATGGAATCTGTGGACAACTCTTCGCGAGCCCTCTCCCGCCCTCGGCGCCAACGGTCGACGCCCCGCAACAGCCAGCAGCACCGAGCCGCCAACGTCCCAGCCCTCAACGTCCCAGCCGTCGCCGCCCGCCCGGTTACCGAGCCGCCCGGTCACCACTCGGCAGGATCGACTCCATCTTCTTGCCGCGCGCGAGCTCGTCGACCAGCTTGTCCAGGTAGCGGATCTTCTGCATGAGGGGGTCCTCGATGTCCTCCACGCGGTGTCCGCAGATCACGCCCTTGATCAGGGCAGCGTCCGGGTTCATCACAGGCGCCTCGGCGAAGAAGGTGGTCAGGTCGACGCCGTCCGCGATGACCCGGCGCAGACCGGCGTCGTCATAGCCGGTGAGCCAGCGGATGACCTGGTCGAGCTCCGCCGGGGTGCGGCCCTTCCGCTCGACCTTCTGGATGTAGAGCGGGTAGAGGTCGGCGAAGCTCAGGGAGAAGATGCGGTGTTGCGCCATGCTCCGACCTTAGACTCACCGACCCGGCGCAGGGCCTCGCGGGGGTAGGGCGTCGCCCGGCCGTCCCGCTGGAACCTGCGGTAGAAGTCGCCCGTCACCGAGGCGACCGGGGCATGGCGGAGCAGAAGGTCCGCGATCCCGGCCGGGGCGTCGCTCGGCAGCGCACCCTCCGCACAGGCACGCACGAACGCCCTGCGCTCCTCCGGTCCGAGCCCGTACAGCTCCACGACCAGCCAGTTCACGAGGTGCGTGACGCCGTAGCTCCGGTCGTACCCGCGGTGTGCCTCGAAGAAGCCCGCCTCGCCCGGACCGAGCTCGAAGCGTGAGGAGATCGCCAGGCCGTAGTCGGCGAAGTAGAGCCGCTCGCCGTCAGTCAGGATGTTCTCGAAGTGGGTGTCGAAGTGCAGCAGGCCGTGGTCGTTCATGAACGAGACCCCGGTCCTCAGCTCGTCCTCGACCATGGCGCAGGCCCGTTCGGCAGCCTCGTGACCGGTCGCGACCTGGGCGCCCAGCCAGTCGTGCAGGTTGTGCGGCACGTACTCCAGGAACAGCGTGATGCTCGCCGTGGAGTCCCGCACCGCCTCGATCCGGCGGCGCACCTCCGGCCCGCCTCCCCAGTACGCGACGGCGTGCTCGACGTCGGCCAGCTCGTCAGGGAGCGGACGGCCGCAGTCCGGCAGCACGCGCCAGTGATACATCAGCGGAAAACCCTCGTGGTGCCCTGCGATCACCCAGTCCGTCGTCATGACCTGGGCGGCCAGCTCGCGCCACGCCCCGAAGCCCGGCCCGCCGATCGTGCCGACGCCGAAGTGGCAGAAGTCCGGCAGGTCGAAGAGGTTCGCCGTGGAGTGCACGTTCTCCGGCTGCCGCTCCAGATCGGTCAGACGTACCTGCTTGACGAAGACGGCCGTGCCCTCGACCTCCAGCAGGACAGTCTGCCCGCCGATACCGGACCCGACCGGCGTGCCCGCGTCCACGAGCTCGCGCAGCCGACGATCGCTGCAGAGCGACAGCGCCGTGGAGACGGCGCCGTGGGCGGCCAGGCGAGCGCCGTGAGACATGTCCGGGTCCGGCGACGCGGCTTCGAGCAACTCTGCCTCCAGCAAGCTCTGTCTCGAGTGACTGCCTCGAGTGACTGCTGTCTCCAGCAGTCCCGCCCCAGGCTCTCACGCGGGACGACGGCGCCGGCCCAGCCCGCCCCGACCCGGCCCGACCCGACCCGCCCCGCCCCGACCCGGTACAGGGCTATCCCAGATCGAGGACGATGCCCGTCAGGTCGTGCAGCACGCTCGCGAGCCCGGCGCCGACAGCCTGCTCGGCGCGTTCGCGGGTGACGGCGCCCGGGTCCGCGTCGTCGTTGCCCAGCCCGGTGCCCCGGAACTCGGCGCCGGGCCAGGTGGCCGCCGTGACGTTGTGCGTGGGCTCCGGCAGCTGCGCGCCGACCACGAGAAATCCGGTGTCCAGGTACTGGGCGGTGATCAGGGAGAAGACGTCGACGACGCCGTCGCCGACCCCGACGACCAGGTCCGGTTCTGCGGCGACCGCCTCGTCGATCCGCTGCTCGACCTCGTCGTCCCCGTGCGCGGTCAGCACTGTCACCTCCGCGCCGTGCGCTGCGGCATACCGTTCGACGGCGGCCGTCAGCACCTCCGTCGTACGCCCTCCACCGCTCGCGATCACGACCATCGTGTACCCGGCCGGTACGACGACGTCGTCCCAGCTGCCCGGCGTGGGGCGCACGGTCGCCTCGGGCGCCGGCTCGTGCACGGACCCGACGAAGCGCGCCGCGAAACCGGTCAGCGGCGCCGGGCTGGCGGTGTCGTGCCGTGCCGTCTCCGGAGCGCCACCTGGTACACCGCCGCCCAGCCCACCGCCATCCAGCACACCGCCCGCCGGCGCACCACACCCGGCCAGGGCGAGCGCCACACCGACGGCGGTCAGGCGCGCCGCGGCCCGTGCAGCACCCATCACCGCGCCCCGCCTCACGGCGCGACCGCCTCGGTGAGGTCGGCGCCGCGCTCCGCGAGCGCCTGCTCGACGGCGGCCCGCACGCGGGCGTCCTCCTGGCGCGCGCGGTTCCTGCGCCCGCGCACGAGCAGGACGACCACCGCGGCGAGCAGCACGACCAGTGCCAGGACCAGCCACGGCACCGCCCACCCGGAGACGCTCACCTCGACGGGTGGTGCACCCGGCGTGGCGCCGACCACCTCGGGCAGCTCGGCGGTGAGCACGGCGTCGGCCGTCAGGCGGAACAGCGGGACGACGTCGGGCACCGTCACCGACACCGGCCAGGACTCCCCCGGCAGGAGCTCGGGGACGTCGGCGGCGTCGGCCGTGGTGCGGAACCAGCCGAACGGCCCGGCCGCGCTCGTCGTCTGGTGTGCGGCGAGGCGTACGTTGCCGTCGTTGCGCACGGTGTAGGTGACCGTCGCGTCGCCGGGGGCGAACGGATTGAGGTTCTGGTGGTACTCGACGTGCGGGTCGCTGACCACCAGGCTCGGGGTGAGGTCCCCCGTGACCCGCAGGTAGACGCGGACGCCGGACCGCGTCTCGTAGTCGAGGCCCGCCTCCTCGGCGCTCACGGTGCGCGACGTGAGGATCGCACCGGTGTGGTCCCCGGGGGTCGCGTCGTCGGGCACGCGGAGCGTGAAGGGCACGTCGGCGCTCTTGCCGGGCGCCAGCCGCACATGGTCGACGCCGGGTGTCAGCCAGGCCCCGACCTCCACCGAGTCGGCGTCCCGGGTCAGCACGTCGAGCTGCCCCGCGGAGGTCGTGTAGCCGTCGGCGGCGTAGACGTCGAGCTCGAGCGTGCCCTCGCCGTGGTTGGTGACCACGAGCTCGTCCTTCACCGTGGCGCCCGGGTCCACCGTGTAGCGGAAGTTGTCCCGGTCCGCGCCGTGGTCGTTCGTCGCGGTGCGCACGCCCCACGTGACGTCGTCGGTCGGGGCGGCTGCGGAGGTCGTTGAGGCGACCGCAGGACCGGCCGCGGCGGCAGGATCTGCGAGCGCCGTCCCGAGGGGGGCGAACAGGGCGGCGAACAGGGTCGCGCACAGAGCGGCGAACAGGGTCGCGACGACGGCGCCGGAACGCGTGGTGAACCCGAGGGAGGCGCGGGAGGTACGGGGGGCACGGCGGGCGGGGGCAGGCATGGGGCTTCCTTCTCGGGCTGACGAGGGCAGTGGTACGGGGTTCGGCGGGGCACGCACGGCGCGGCGAGCCGACGGCGGAGACCGCCACCGCTGGTCGAGCGGGTCGGGACCGTGACGGGTCTCGACCCGCTCGACCAGCGGGACGGGTCAGCTCAGTGCGGTCAGCGTGAGCGTCGCCCGGTAGGTCCCGTCCGTGACGTCGACGGGGATCTTCAGGTCAAGGTCGGCACCGAGCAGCGCCGAGCCGGCCGCGTGGCCTGCCTCGGCGTGACCGAGCGTCGACGACTCCGACAGACCGGGCCCGCCGCCGAACCCGGACGTGACCCGGGCGCCGGCGAGCGCGTCGGCACCGGGCTCGACCAGCTGCGGCTGCCACCCGAGGAACCGGCCGGAGAACGACTTCCCGTTCGACGTGAAGTCACCCACCTGCGCGGACATCGCCCACTGCGGGTTGCCGCGGCGCGTGTCGGTCACCCGGATCGGGTTGATCGAGCCCTCCGCGGCATAGTGGTCACCCGCGGCCTCGGCGGTGCCGAGGTCGACGAGCGTGTTGGCGCCGTCGATGCTCCAGACGAACTCGCCCGGGGCGCCCTGGGGCACCACCACCTGCAGGCGCTGGGTGCTCGGGTCGACCGGCTTGGCGATGGTCACCTGGTCCACGACGGAGTTCACGGGGCGCTCGGCGTCCTTGGCCTCGGAACGGATGGTCCGCACCGAGATCGCGTCGTCCCGAACCTCGACCGCCGTGTAGTTGCGCACGTTCTCCTGGTTGAAGGCCGAGAGCCACCAGGAGCCGGCCGCGTTCGCCGAGTAGTACTTGGAGCCGGACGCCGAGTTGGCCGTCACGTACAGCACACCGCCGGGCCCCGGCGTGAGGATGTCGGCGCCTGCCTCCTCGGCGGGGTCGGCCTTCTCACCGTTGCGGATCAGGTACGAACGGGCGTAGCTGTGGTCGTGCCCCTGGAGCACCAGGTCCACACCCGTCTCCGAGAAGAGCGTGGGCCACTGGTTGCGGCGGTCGATCACGTCGCTGTCGCTCGCGTGCGGGCCCACCGAGTAGATCGAGTGGTGGAACGAGACGACATTCCACCTCGCCTCGTCACCGTGCTCGACGATCACGTCGCGCACGAACTTCTCGTGGGAGGCGTAGTCGCGGCTGTTGGAGTTGAGGTTGAGGAACAGCACGTCCTTGTAGACGAACCAGTAGTCGCCGCCCGAGCTCGTGCCGGATCCGGGGCCGGCCGTCTCGTCCAGGTTGGGCGTGTTGAAGTGCTGGCGGTACGCCTTGTTGCCCACGTCGTGGTTGCCGTTGTTCGCCACGAACGGGATCTGCCGCAGGTGGTCGGACGACAGGAAGGCCTCGTACTGCGCCTCGCTGCTCGCCGACTCCACCTGGTCGCCGGCCGAGAAGAGCATCTCTGCCTGCGGGTAGGCCTGGGTGGCCACGTCGAGCGTGTCGACCCAGCCCGCGGTGTCGCGCGGCACGTTGCCGGACGACCCGAGCTGCGGGTCGCCGAAGAACAGGAAGTCGAAGGCGCCGTCGAAGCTCCGCGTGCGGAACGTCTGCACCGCCGACCAGGCGCCCTCGGAGCCGACGCGGTAGGCGTACGCCGTGTCCGCCTCGAGGCCGGTGAACGTCGCGTGCCGGTAGAACTCACCGCTCGACGACGGGCCGCCCGACGCGGCGACGCTGACTGCGTCGTCCGGGAAGACGCCGCCCACGACCTCGCTCGCGGGCGCGATCTGGGCCACCTGCGCGGTGTCGGCGCTCGCGTACCAGGCGAGGTTCCGCTCGGCTTCGGTCGCACCGATGCCGAGCACGAGGTCGGTCACGAGATCGGCCACGAGATCGGACGCGACAGCGGTGTCACCCGAGGACGTCGAGATGGTCGAGCCGCCCAGGGCGGTCTGGTGCAGGCCCGCGGCGCCTGCCGACGTCGCGGCGTACGTCAGGCCACCGGCGACGACGGAGACGAGCCCCAGCGTCGCGACGGCCGAACGTCCCCAGCCGCGCCGGTGCACGGCCGGGGAATGAGCATTGACTTGCATGAATCCTCCAGATACGGGGGCGCCGGGTGGCGCCGGACCGACTGTTGCCCCGCCATACGAATCCCGTCCGACGTCTGGGTGAGCACCGGATGAACAGCAGCCCGCACGACGGGTGATCTTCCGGCCCGACGCCGCACGACGTCCGGCTCACCCCAGCCCGAGCAGCCGCTGGCCGAACCAGAACAGCCCGACGAGTGCCACGCCGAGCGCGACCGCGGCGCCCGCCCAGCGCGCCGTCCGCGGCGCGCGACGGCGCAGCAGCACCAGCAGCGGGAAGACGACGGCGATGATCCCGAGCTGCACCACCTCGATGCCCACGTTGAACACCAGGAGCGAGCCCAGCAGGGTCCAGGAGAACGGCTCGTCGATGCCGAGCGCCCCGGCGAAGCCGAGCCCGTGCACCAGACCGAAGGCGAAGACCACCCCGAGCCGGAACCAGTCGGCCCGGGTCAGCCCTGCGCGCTCCAGCGCCAGGCGCCCCGCGCGGGCCGGTTCGAGCACGCCGTCGCGCGTGTGCGTGTGCGGGCCGCGCCGCCACAGGCCCCACACGTGCCACGCCGCCACGACGGCGATCGACAGCGCGATCACCGGTTCGACGACGGCGGCAGGTGCGCTGACCACACCGAGCGCGGCCAGCATGAACGTCACCGAGTGCGCCAGCGTGAACGACGTCGCGGCGAGGACGACGTCGCGCAGGCGCCGCGACCCGACGATGAGCGCGACGAGGAACAGCAGGTGGTCCGCGCCCGACAGCAGGTGCTCGGCACCCAGCACGAAGAAGTGGCCCAGGCGCTCGTACCAGGGCTGGATCGTCGAGAACGACGGCGTGTGCTGGGTCAGCGCCGCGCTGCCGGTGACACCGTCGAGGTCGTAGTCGAGGATCGTCGTGGTCCCGGTGACGTAACCCTCGTCGTCGCCGAACAGGGTGCTACGCACCTCGTAGTCGACGGGCGGCGCGTCCGCGGCGCAGGTGTGGTCCAGCACCAGCACCGCGTAGGGCACGCCGTCCCGCTGCTCGACGCGGACCTCGCCGGACTGCGCCGGCGCGCACACGACGTCGTCGGCGGTGACCTCGAAGCGGTCGGTGACGTACCCGAGCACGGTGTCCGCGTGCGCGGTGAGCGCCGTCAGCTCGTCGCCGGTCTGCCAGACGGCCATGCCCTCGTCGAAGAAGGCCCGGTCGTCCTCGTTCTCGGCGGCGGAGACGACGAGCAGGTCGTACTCCAGTCCCAGCTCGGTGCGCACGACGCCCGGCTCGGGGGTCGAGGCGTCGGCGTAGACGGTGGACGTGAAGCCGTGCGCGGCCGCGGACACGGCCAGGCCGGGCAGGAGGACGACGGCGGCCAGGACGGTGAGAACAGCCAGGGCGGCCCTGCGTATGGGGAGGGTGGTGAGGTGACGCATGCGCCGAACACTCCCCCACCGGGATGAACGCCCCACGAACAGCGGGCGAACCGATGGCCCTGGGCACCGCGTGCCTCAGCGCCCGCGGGCCTCCCGACGACGACGGCGGGCCGCGGCGGCGCGTTCGACGGCGTCGTCGAGCTCGTCCTCGACGACGTTCAGGTCGGCCCGGGCCTCGTCAGCGGTCTCGCGGGCCTCGTCCAAGGTTTGGCGCGCGGCGTCCCGCTCGGCGGTGAGCCGCTCGATCTCCTCGTCGATCCGCTCCACCTCGGCCTGGCCGTCCTCGACGGCCGCGTCGGCGGTCCGGAGCCGTTCGCGGATCTCGTCGCGGCGTTCCTCCAGCTCGTCGACGTGTGCGGACGTCTCCTCGACCGCCTCCTCCGCGGCCGTCAGGTCGGCCGCTGCCGGATCGTCGCCCTCCTGGCTCTCCTCGCCGTTCTCGCCGTTCTCGCCGTTCTCGGAAGCGTCCCCGCCCGCGTCCCGCACCGCGTGCAGCTCGACGAGCTCGGCCTCCTCGCCCTGCTCGTCCACGATGCCGAACCCGACGTGCTGCAGCGCCCGTGACAGGCGCCCGGCCCGCACCACCGCGGCGGCGTCGGGGTCCATGACGGCGGCGGTCAGCGTCTCGCCCAAGCGGTCCAGCACCGCGGACGACACGGTCCGCCCGCCCACCTCGCCGGCCTCCCGGACCGTGTGGACCAGGGCATCGATGCGTTCCCGCCGCATGTGGTCCAGCGCGCGGAGGCGACCGCGGTCCCGGTCGCGGGTCGCGGCCCGCAGCTCGTCGCCGAGGTCCGCGAGCGCCCCGATCTCCTCGGGGTGCGCGCGGGCGACGTGGTTGATCACCCAGGCGGCGACCGACGGTTTGGGCAGGCGCCTGACCCGCGCGGCACCCACGCGGTCGCCGCCGTCCGCGACCTGCCGGACGGCGGCGTCGCGGGCGGCGACGAACTCGTCGAGCGGCCGCGTGTAGAGGGCGTCGACCATGGCGTCGAGCTTCTCGGCGTCACGGTCTGTCGGCTCGTGCGCTGGCACCGTCCTACCGTGGCACGGCGGCGGGCAGCCCGCCCGCCGCCACGCCCGCCTTCACGACAGCGTCGGTACCAGCACCGTCATCAGCTCGCCCGACCCGAGGTGCACCAGAGCCTTGCCCGGCGTGACCTGGGTGGCCACGGCGGACCGCGGCAGGCTCGCACCCACCAGGTCGCCGTCGAACCGGTCCTGCGGGCTGAGCAGCGCGCCGCGCCGGCTCTTCTTGACGTCGACCTGCCAGCCGGAGAAGCCGCTCGCCACCTCGGAGGCGTCGCCGCCGAGGATGAGGCCGCGCCGGTTGTCGGCGGCCGTGCGCTGGTACGCCCGCAGCCAGGACTTCGCGGGGGCGTCGGCGAGCAGCTCGCCGTCGTCCACGACCAGCACCACCGGGGTGCCGTCCGGGTCGAGGTGCGGTGCCAGCTCCTCCTCGGTGAGCTCCGTGCCGGTGAGCACGGCGCGGACGCGGTCGCGGCCCTCGAAATCACGCAGCACGCTGGGCCGGGGCGCGAGGATCACCACCTCGGTGCCGCCACGCAGCAGCGACTCCGTCATGACGGCCAGCATCGTGGACCGGCCCGACTTGGCCGGGCCGCCCACCAGGAACGAGGGCGCGTCCCCGGCGAGGTCCATGCCGAACGCCGTCAGGTCGTCGCCACCCACGCCGAGCAGCGCCCACATCGGCTGTGCGGCCTCCGGGCCCACGTACTGGTACGCCGCGTCCACGGTGATCGTCGAGGGTAGGTCGTCCACGCGGAACGGCCCGGTGCCGGGCACCACGTCCTCCCGCTCCCGTATCTCGGCCGCCATGGCCCGGGCAGCGGTCGTCTGGGCGCGTCCCGACGGGTCGTCGCCGAGGATCGCCACCTGCACCTCGAGCCCGCTGCCCGAGCGGAACGCCCGGCCCGGCAGGATCTCCTCGGGCAGCTTCTTGTGGTTGATGCCCACCATCCCGTAGTCGAACCGGTCGGTCAGGCGCAGCACCAGGGAGTCGTCCGTCAGCACGCTCATCCGGCTGGACAGCAGGCTGCGGTCGCCGGCGACCAGCAGGTGGATGCCGGCGCTCGCACCGTCACGCAGCAGCTCCTGCACGATCTCGACGAGCTTGCCGTTGTCCACCTCGCCGTAGGTGCTCATGAAGCTTTCCCAGCGGTCGATCAGCACCAGCACGCGCGGCAGCCCGGTCCCCGGTTCGGCGAGCTCGCGCTGCTCCGTGACGCTGGCGAAGTTGCCTGCGGCGAGCACCTGCTGACGCCGGCCGAGCTCGGCCTGCAGCCGCGTGAGCAGCCGCTTGGCCCGCTCGGCCTGCCCACGCTGCACCACGGCGCCGGTGTGCGGCAGCTCGTTCAGCACGGTCAACGCGCCGTTGCCGCAGTCGAGCGCGTACAGGTGCAGGTCGGCCACGGACAGGGCGCGTGCGGCGGCGAACGCCACGGTGCGCAGCGTGGTGGACCGGCCGCTGCCAGGTGCGCCGATCACGTAGCGGTGACCGAAGTCGTCCAGGTCGATCAGGGCGGGACCCTGGCGCTGGTCGGCGGGAGAGTCCTCCAGCCCCCACGCGAACTGCGACCGGCCACCCGCCTGCGGCGAGCCACCACCGGACCCGCTGACCGCACCACCGCCCGCACCACCGTCGGCGCCGTTGCCCGCACCGTCGAGCAGACTGTGGAGGGCGAGCAGGTCCGGCAGCGCCGGCAGCCACGGCCGCCGCGGCTCGGTCCAGCCGCCCAGCCGGGCGGTCTCCCGCAGGGTCTCGACCAGCGCTGCGAGATCGGTCTCGACGTCCTCGCGGCGCTGGGTGCGCGGGCGGGTCGGCGGCGGAGCCCCGAGATCGGCCACCGGCACCCGCGCCACGAACGGCGGTTCCACCTGCACGACGTCGGACAGCGACAGGCGCCGTCCGCCCACGCGTGCGGACTGGAAGGGGACCAGCGACGAGTGCCCGAGGCGCGCGTAGGCGCGGCCGGGCTGCGACTTGGCGATCTCCGCGGCCTCGTTCGCGTCGATGACGTCCTTGGACTCGCTCTTGTCCGTCATCCGCAGCGCGATGCGCAGGTTGGTGTTGGCGCGGATCTCCGGGGAGATGACGCCGGACGGGCGCTGCGTGGCGAGGATGAGGTGGATGCCCAGCGAGCGGCCCCGCTGAGCGATGTTGACGAGCCCCGTGACGAAGTCGGGCAGCTCGCGCACCATCGAGGCGAACTCGTCGATGACGATCATCAGGCGTGGCAGCGTGGGGCCCACGTAGCCGCGGCCCTGGGCGTCGAGGTAGTCCTCCAGGTCCTTCGCGCCGGCGTCGGCCAGCACGTGCTCACGGAAGGTGAGCTCGGCGCGGAGCGAGTCGAGGGCACGCTCGACGAGGTGGGAGTCAAGGTCCGTGACCATGCCGACCGTGTGCGGCAGCTGCTCGCACTGGCTGAACGCCGCACCGCCCTTGTAGTCCACGAGCACGAAGTTCATGGTCTCCGGCGTGTTCACCACGGCGAGCGACGCGACCACGGTCTGCAGGAACTCCGACTTGCCGGAACCGGTCGTGCCACCCACCAGGGCGTGCGGACCGTCGCGCACCATGTCGAGCGCGAACGGCCCGTCCAGGGACACGCCGACGACGGCCGCGGTGCTCCCCTTGCCGCCGTTCGAGATCATGCGCCACCGGGCGATCATCTGCTCGGCGTCGACCTCCTCGATGTCGAGCACCTCCACGAGACGCGCCGAGTCGGGGATCAGCCCCTCGCCCTCGGTGGCCGTCACGTCGTGCACCGCGGCGACGGCGCGGGCCACGGGCTCGTACCAGTCGTCCCGCACCTCGTCGACGAGCACCGACCGCAGGTCGTCGGCATCCTGGCGGCGCAGTGTCATGCCGCCGTCCACGCGGGCGAGCGCCACCACCGTGCACTCCTCGGGCAGCATCTGCTCGTCGCCGTCCAGGCAGACCACGCTCACGCCCACACCGGGGCCGTCGCGCAGCATCGACACCACACCGGGCAGCGCGCGCAGGCGCCGGGCGCCGTCGAGCACCACCACCACCTGCGGGCCGGACAGCACCTTGCCGGCGGCGCCCTCCATGGCGGCACGGCGCTGCGTGATCAGGGAGTTCACCTCGGCGACCCGGGCCGACAGTGTCTCCGTGGTGGTCCCGATGAGCGCCACGGCCTCCTGGCCGAACGACGGGCGCACGTGCGGCAGCCACGCGGCCCAGGCCCACTCCTGGACGTGCTCGGAGCTGGTCAGCACGTAGACCTGCACGTCGCGAGGGCTCTGCAGCACACCGAGCTGGCCCACCATCCACCGGGCCCGGCGGCGCGGCCAGTCCCCGGGGCCGGCCAGACCGACCACGCCGGCCTCCTTGAGCGGCACCGTGACCGGCACCGACCGCATCGTCGCGCGGGTCTTGCGGCGGTGCTCGGGCTCGGCGCTGTCCTCGACCTCGACGCGGCTGGTCGCGTCACCGAGCCCGAGCCGCACCGTGAGGTGGTCGGCGTCGGTGCTGCGCCGCTCCCAGAGGCGTCGGGTCGGCGTCGTGGCGATGAGCCGCAGCTCGGCGGCGCCGGGGCTGGAGACCCGGCGGCGGTGCTGCTCGCGCCGCACGGCCTCGAGCACCTCCGCCTCCAGCGCGGCCCGCTCCTCGGCGTGCTGCTTGAGCCGCTCCTTGTGCGTGGTCACGCCGTTGCGCTTCTGCATCACCCAGTTGCCCCAGCCCATCAGCGGCGAGGCCAGGGCGAACATCAGGTAGTACGGCGACTTGAACACGATCGCCATCACGATGCCGAGCACCGCGGGCATGGCCATGCCCAGCCACGGCAGCGGGTTGCGGCTGGGCGCGACCGGCTCGGCAGGCAGCCGGAAGTGCGTCGCGGGCATGGGCGGCAGCAGCCGCGGTGGGCGGTTGTAGTCCAGGTGCCCGGGCTCGGTGGCGGGCCGCAGGTCGGCGTCGGCCCGCGTGGCCGGCTGGACCGTGAGCACGCTCGCCTCGATCCGTAGCTGGGTCCCCATGGGCCACGGCGCCTCGTCCTCGCCCAGCGGTTCCTCCAGCCGGTCGAGGTGGACGGCGCGGCCCGCGGAACGGGGGTCGGGCAGGCGCCGCACCCGCACCCCACCGTCCAGCGCGACGACGACCACCACCGCGGGCAGCCCGCCCTCGCGCGGCTGGTCCACCCGGGCCTGGCCGTCGGCGCCCACCTGCAGCACCGACTCGCCCACGCCGAGCCGGACCACGGCACCCGCGCCCGCACCGCCCGTGACGCACAGGTCGACCGGGCCGCCCGAGGCGCCGTCGCGCAGGTCCGGCTCGCCGAACGTGACCACGGCGCCGTCCCGGATCCCCGAGTCGGCGGCGAGCACCTCCGTGCCGGTGCCGTACCGGGTCGGCACCGGCCGGCCGTCGACGTACAGGGCGCTGCCCCGTGGTGCACCCACCTCGGCGGCCAGCCGCTCGGACAGGTCCGCCGTGCCGGTGCGCTCGTCCAGGTCCAGGGACAGGAGCGTCTCGCGCGACCCGTGCCGCGCGGTGATCAGTGCATGCATGTCATTCGCCTCCCCGCCGCACGGCGGTCTGCTCGTCGAAGCGCACGTCGGGCAGGAACCCGCTGCGCAGCCAGCCGTCGTCGCCCGCCGTGAACCGCCACCTGGCCGACGGCGACTGGCCCAGCACGATCACCACCCAGGTGAACTCCGGGCTCGCGAACCGGGCTGCGAGCATGTCCTGCTGGGCCGCGGACGGCGCCTGCGACAGCACCAGCACTCCGCCGTCGCCCACGTCCAGCTCGGGCACCACCTGTTCGATCCCGGCCAGGTGCTCGACCTGCTCGGGCTGGGGCAGGCCGTTGCCGACCATCACCACGCGGGGGTCGTTCGACCACGGGTTGCCGGTCAGCTCGCCCAGCCACCGGCGCAGCACCTCGTGCCGCACCCGGGTGGGGCCGTCCAGGCTGATCACGCCCCGCGCCACGGAGAAGTCCACGAGCACGCGGCCGGTCTCACCCATGCCCAGGTTGACCAGCCGGGAGAAGAGCGCCGTCGAACCCTCCGACGCAACGCCTGACTGCAGCTTGGCCAGCGGCGCGGACCAGCTCTGCCCGTCCTCGCTGACCGTCCACGGCGCCGGCGCCGGCGACGCCGGGTTGGTCAGCCGCAGCCGCAGCGCGCTGCCCTCGATGAACACGCCGGTCATGCCGGGCACGTCCAGCCCGTCGCGCTCGCACGCCGCCATCAGCACACGCAGCGCCCGGTCCACCGTCCACGCCGCCGACGTGTCGGTGCGCAGCAGGCTGTCGTCGAAGGGGTCGTGCCGCCTGCGCCGTCGCACCAGCCAGACCACCAGGGCGACCAGCAGGCCGACCAGCAGCGCGGCCGCGACGCCGTAGGCGATCAGGCCCACCGGCAGCACGAACGCCGCGTCCGCGGCGGCCGCCACGGGCGTCGGTTCCGGCGACGACGAGGCGGACGCCGACGGCGAGGGTGACGGCTCGTAGCCGGGCAGCGGGCCGAACTCGAGCTCGTCGCCCGTGGCGTCCTTGGGCATCTTGAGCACCCAGCCGGGCCGCAGCGTCCTCGGGTCGGTCATGTAGTCGCCGTCGGGCTGCCGGTGCCCCTCGGTCAGCTCGGCGATCTCCGGCCAGCGGTCCCGGTCGCGCAGGAACCGCTCGGCGATGTCGTTGAGCTTCTCGACGTTGTCGTCCGGCGTCGCCTTGACCACGTAGTACAGGACCGAACCCGGCGGACCGCTCCGGGTCGGGGTGGGTGTCGGCGTCGGCGTGGGCGCGGTAGTGGGCGTGATCTCCGGGGTGGCGCTCGGTCTGGCGCTCGCCTTCTTGGTCGGCGTGGGGCTGGCGGCCGCCTTGACCGGCTTCTTCGTGGGGGCGGCCTCGCCGTAGACGCGCATCTCCCAGATCGAGTTGCCCGCCGTGCCGTTGCGCTGCGTGGAGTACATCTGCACGTAACGCCCCTCGCCCAGGATGTTGTGCACGTCCTGGCCGCCGTCGCCCTCGCCGAACCAGTGGGTCTCCCAGGTCTCGCCGTCCTGCGAGAGCTGGACCGAGTAGCCCGTCGAGTGCGCGACCTCCCAGTCGATCTCGACACGGTGCACCACGGTGGACCGCCCCAGGTCGATCCGGATCCACTGCGGGTCGCTGAACCCGCTGGACCACCGGGTCTCCGGGTTACCGTCCACCGCGTTGCGGGCCACGAACTCGGGCGACTCGAGGGACGACGCCACGGCGGGGCGCCCCTGCGAGAGCAGCACGACCGGCTCGTCCTGCGCCTGCGCGGGTGCGGCCGGCACGTCCTGCGCCTGCGCGGGTGCGGCCGGCACGAACGGGCCGGCGACCAGGGTGCCGCTCAGGGTGAGCAGGGCGAGCACGCCCGCCAGGGTCGGTGCGAGGGCGCGCCGCACCACGCGCTTCAGCTGCTCACTCACCGGCCCGTCGCACCGCCGTCTGCTCGGTGTAACGGACGTCGGGCAGGAAGCCGCTGCGGAGCCAGCCGTCGTCGCCGGAGCGGATGCGCCACTTGGCCGAGCTGGACTCTCCGAGCACGATGACCACCCACGCGAAGCGCGGGTCGGCGAACCGGGCCGCCAGGTGGTCCTGCTGCGCCACGGACGGCGCCTGCGACAGCACCAGCACCCCACCCGTGCCGACCCCCAGCTCCGGGATGACCTGCTCGATCGCGGACAGGTACTCCGCCTGCTCCGCCTGCGGCAGACCGTTGCCGACCATCACCACGCGCGGGTCGTTCGACCACGGGTTGCCCGTGAGCTCGCCCAGCCACCGCCGCAGCACCTCGTGCCGGGCGCGGGTGGGGCCGTCCAGGCTGATGACGCCGCGGGCGCGGGCGAAGTCGACGAGCACACGGCCGGTGTCCGCCATGCCCAGGGTGACCAGCCGGGAGAACTGGGCGGTCGAGGCCTCGCTGGCGGGCGCCGACTGCAGCCGGGCGAGCGGGGCGGACCAGCTCTGGCCGTCCTCGTTCGCCACCCACGGCTCCGGCGCCGGGGAGGCCGGGCTCGCCAGCCGCAGCCGCATCGCGCCGCCCTCGATGAACACTCCGGTCACGCCCGGCACCTCGACGCCCACCTGCTCGCACGAGGCGATCAGCACGCGCAGCGCGCGGTCCACCATCCACGACGCCGAGGTGTCGGTCCGCAGCAGGCTGTCGTCGAACGGCTCCGCCGGACCGGTCCGTGCGCGGCGCACGGCGTAGACCACGACCAGCACGAGCGCCGCCAGGACAGCGGCGAGCGCGATCACGATCGGCACGGACGAGACCCACGAGGTGCCACCGCCCTGGGCGGCCTCGTCCGTTTCCTGCGCGCCCGTGGGCTCGTCGCCCGCCGTCGGCTCCGTGACGGGACCCGGCAGCGGGCCGTTCTGCAGGCCCTCGCCCTCGGCGTCCTCGGGCAGCTGGAGCACCCAGCCCACCGTGACCGAGCTCGGGTCGGTGAGCACCCCGCCGTCGGGCTGCGTGCGGCCCTCGTTCAGCTCGAAGATCTCCGTGTGACGCTCGCCGTCGCCCAGGAACCGCTCGGCGATCATGTAGAGATACTCGGGCTCGCCCTCGGGCGTCCGGCCGATGACGTAGTACGGCACCGAGGGGGCGGCCGAGGCCTCCCCCGTGCCCTCGCCGGCCTCCGGCGCGGCCGGCGCCTCCGGGAGCACACCGACCTCGATGCCCTCGCCCTCGGCGTCGTCGGGCATCTGCAGCACCCAGCCCGGCAGCACGACGGCCTCGTTGGTCAGGGCGTTGCCGTCGGGCTGGACGCGACCCTTGTTCAGCTCGAAGATCTCCGTGTACCGGTTGCCGTCACCGAGGAATCGCTGGGCGATGTCGAACAGGAACTCCTGCTCGCCGACCGGCCTGGTCTCGATGACGTAGTACTTGACCTTCTCGTCGTCCTTGGTGCCGGTGGTGACGCTGGTAGGGGCGGTGACGCTGGTGAGGGCGGCCGCGGGCACCGCGGTCGCAGGCACGGCGGACGCGACGAGAAGAATCCCGGCCGCAGTCGTGGACAGGATCGCTGCGGCGAGGGCGGCGGCGATGCGGTGGGGGTGCTGCACAGTTGCTCCGTCTTCAGATGTATCGCGTCGGTCGTGCGTCGTGGGGGTGCTGCGAGGTACTGCGGAATGCTGCGGGGTGCCCGTCCGGCGTGGCCCGGACCGTGGTCCGGGACCGGCTCAGGCCGACCCGGGGACGCTCCGCTCGGGGAGATTCAGGAGGTTCGTACCGGGCCCGGCCCAGCGGAAGGTGGTCATCACCGCGTCGAAGAAGAACACCAGGGCCTCGGCCAGACGCTCGGTGTTGTGGCTGTTCCACACGGTGCTGAAGGACAGGACCAACCACTCGCCGTCGGTCTCGTCCCGCGAGACGGCGTAGACCACCTGCCGGGTCGACAGCTCTGGCCAGTCCTCGTCGCGCTTCATCTTGTGCTCGGTGTGCACCACCCGGACGCCGGGCCGGCCGTCGAGCTCGACCAGCTCGCTCTCGTCGTAGCCGTCGCCCAGGATGCTGGCCACGATCTGCAGCGGGTCGCTGCCCGCGTCGCTGACCACCTCGATCTCGGCGATGGAGGCGGGGATGTGCACGCCCTCCATGGGCTCGGTCGGTAGGTAGACGGCGCCGGTGCCGGCGTCGCGCGCCGCGCCGAGGTTCTTGTGGAGCTCGTCCCGCAGCATGTGCCGGTAGGGCTCGGCGCGGTCGCGCGGCAACGAGTCGGGCAGCGCCCGGGCGACGACCTCCTCGACCGCCCGGTCCAGCTCGCGCTGCTGCCCCTCCCCCGTCGGGAACCGCGCCCAGCCGGGCGGGAGCAGGAGCACCCACATATCGGTCGGCTTGCCGGCGCGCTTGGGGCTCGCGGCGGCGGGCTGCTGGTCGTTCATTGTCCGCTCCGGGTGATCCGTACGGCGGGGAGCAGGTCGTCGAGTGCCGCGCCCACCGCCTCGGCGATGATGATGTCCTGCGTGCGCCACAGGAGCACGGTGTCGACCACCGCGTCCGCGTGCTCGGTGCGCCGGCCGAGGCCGACGCTCAGCCACACCTCGCCGCCGTTCGGATCGATCTCCATCCGGGTGACCCGGATGCCGTCGCCGTCGGGCAGGTCCAGGTATTCGACGTCCGGTGGGTTGACCGGGTTGCCGCCCGTGGCGCCCAGCACGTTCATGAGCGTCTCGTCGGGGGCGTCCGGCTCGCTCAGCGCCACGCTGACCAGCACGGGCACGGGGCCGCGGTCCTGGAGTCCTACGAGCGCAGCAACCCGCGCGTCGGGCGCCACCTGGTCGGCGAACGACACCAGGTTCGCCACCGACGCGGCCACGTTCTGGTGCATCAGCGCGCGGTCGGCGTCCGACACGGGCACGCCCAGGTCGATCATCTGGTCCATGGTGGGCTCGACCGAGGCGAGCACGGCGGTGACCACCTCGTCCCGCCACGTGCTGACCACGTCGGCCGACTCGTGGCTGCCGGGCACCGCCGTCCAGCCCTCGACCGGGTCGATGGTCCACGACCAGTCCTGGCCGCCAGCCTCGGCGGTGGCGGTGGCGGTGGCGGTGCCCTGCGGGCTGCTCTCGCTCACTAGATCGGCTCCCCGGCTCCGGTCGTGATGTGGTTGTACTCCCAGTCGGTGGTGCCGACGAAGTTCTCGCGCGCGTCGTCACCGAACGACGACGCCGGCACGCCGGTGCTCCACGCACCGGAGACGAACCCGGCGAACCAGCTGCCCGAACCGAGCACGTAAACCCACGGCTTGACGAAACCACCGGTGATCCCCGTGATCTTGAGGCCGTCGAGGGCAGCGTTGAGCGCATTGAGCTGCTTCATCCCGCCCAGGCCGATCGCCCCGGTGAACGACGGGATCTTCCACGCCCCAGGGTTGATCTTCAGCAGCGCCTGCAGCTTGGACAGGCTCGTCAGGTTCTCGCTGATCTTGAGCCCGCCCGACAGCACGCGGTTGAGCGCGAACGCGCTGAACGGGCCGTCGATGTTGTTCCGGAAGACCGCCATCCGCTCCGCGATGCGACCGAGGTCGTTCATGCGGATGGCCACCCCCGACTGGGATGCGGCCTTCGAGGCCTTGACGGCGGCACCGATCATCCGGGCGGCGGCCAGGCCGAAGACGGCGGTGACCACGCCGATGACGCCCCAGACCACACCCATCCAGCTCTCCTCGCCGGTCGCGGCGAGCACAACGGATCCGAGCAGACCGACCACTGCGACGCCCAGGGCCACCCAGGCCAGCGCACCCAGCCCCGGGATGATCATCGCGATCACCGCCAGGGCCATGCCGATCCAGCCCAGCACCTCGACGAGCCCCTTGAGGAACTTCATGAAGTTGTGCCGCAGCTTCTCCTGCCAGCTGTGGTTCAGGCCGTCGTCGCCCCAGTTCTCCTTGATCTTGGCGGCGGCGTCCTGTGCGGCCACGTCCAGGGCGGCCATCGCGTTGCGGGCCCGGGTCTTCGCCGCCTCCAGGTCGCCCTTGGCGGCATCGATCTTGTTCGACCGGTTCCGGGACTCGTTCTGCTGCTCGTCGGTCAGCGGTGGGGCGTCGTCCGGCCGCTTCTCGTTCACCGGGTCGGGCATGCCCTCGGCGCCCTTCTGGGCGGCGGCGGCATCCTCGGCCTCTCTCAGCGCCGTGCCCGTCTCCGAACGCGCGGTCTCCAGCTTCGGACGGTATGTCTGAAGCGCGGAGTGCACGTCCTCGTAGCGGCCGGCCGCCTTGCCGAGTGCCTCGTGGCTCTCCCGCGCACGCTTGCGCATGGCGTCGGCGGCCTCACCCTTGAGCAGGGTCTCGTCGCCGTCGCCGATCTTCTTGAGGAGCGCCGCCTGCGTGGTCATCATCTCGGCGATCTCCTGATAGTGCTTGATCACCGCGTCCAGACCGGACGGCTCGGCCGGCACAGGGTCGTCGTCGTAGTCCAGCAGATGCCACTCACCCACACGGGCGGCGCTCATCCAGTCTCCTCCGGGTAGCGCTGACTAGGTGTCTTCAGGTCGTGCAGGTCAGCCCTCGTCGGGCGTCAGCGACTTCTCGAGCTGGATCTCGGTGTCGTTCCAGGTCTCCGCGGCGGTCTCCATCTTGCCCTGGAGGTCCTTGATGTTGTCCTGGAGCTTCTCCCGCTTGACCCACCAGCTCTCGACGAAGTCACCCATGGCGTCCTTCACCGTCCGGTGCCCCCAGATGGCGCCGTCCTCCCAGAGGTCCTTCATGTTCTCGAGCTCGTTGAGGATGCTCTTGAGCTGCTCGGCAGCTTCGTCGACGGCGACCGAGGTGACGACAAGATCAGCCATGCGTCGACTACTTGTTCAGTGCGTTGGCGAGCTCTTCGTCCGTCTTGCGCAGCGCCTCAGCGGCCTGCTTGAGGTACTCACCGATCCCGTTGAGACCCTCCATGACCTGCTTGCCACCCCTGTCGAGCTCCTTGTACGACTCGTCGAACCGCTTGGAGGACTTGTCCGTCACATAGCCGTCCTGCACCAGGCTCTCGACCATCGACCGCAGCTGGTCCAGCTTGGCCTGCATGTCGTCCGACTCCTGCTTGATGCGCTGCGCCGCATCTTCCATCTGCTGGAAGGTCACATTGATGTTGGCCATGTTCAGTCCTCTCGGGTTGCCTGGTGAAAACAGGGCGATCGTACATGAACGGGACATCACAGAAGTTAACCCCCAGGATCGCGCATTCACGCTGATCCGGGGACATTCCGCTCCGGCAGGTTCAGGGTGCCTGAGCCGGGACCGGTCCAGCGGAACGTGGCCATGACGGCGTCGAAGAACTCGACGAGCGTCTCGGCCAGCCGCTCGGTGCCCGGACTGTCCCAGCTGGTGCCGAACGTCAGCACCAGCCAGTCGCCGGCCGCCTCGTCCCGGGAGACGACATAGGTCACCTCACGCGTGGAGCGTGCCGGCCGACCGCCCTCTCGGTGCACATCGTGCACGTTCCTCACCATCCGCGCACCCGGACGTCCGTCCAGGTCAACCGACCTGCCGACCGCGAACGGACCTCGCGCCACCCGCGTGGCCACGTCCCCGGGCCCGAGCCCCACCGCGCCGAACAGCTCGACCTCGATGATCGACGCCGGGACCACCATGCCCGCGACCGGCTCCGTCGGCCGGTAGACCGCACCTGTGCGGGTATCGCCGGACCGTTCGCCGACCGGGAACCGGGCCCAGCCCGGAGGCAGGAGAAAGGCCCAGGCGTCGGTCGGCGCTCCCGTCCCGGGGCGCGTCATGCCGCGGTCCGGGTGAACCGCACCGCGGGCAGGAGCTCGTCGAGCAGCTCCAGCATCGCAGCGCCCAGCATGAGGTCCTGGGACCGCCACACCAACACCGTGTCCAGCAGTACACCGTCCCGCTCGGCGCGCCGGCCGAGCCCGACGCTCAGCCACCCGCTCCCGGACAGCCCGCCGACGTCGAGGCGGGTCACGCGCACACCGTCGCCGTCCGGCAGATCCGGGTACTCCACGTTCGGGGGCGCCGCGGGGTTGCCGCCGGTCGCGCCGAGTGCGGCCAGGAGGCCGTCGTCGGGATCGGCCGGGTCGCTCGCCCCGACCGCGACCAGCACCGGTACCGGGCCACGGCCCAGCACGCCGAGCGCCGCGACGACCCGGTGACCCTCGGCCGCCATGCCGTCCGCGAACGCCCGGAGGTTGGCGACGGACTCTCCCGCCGCACGGTCGAGCTCGGCACGCCGGGCGTCGTCGAGGGCGCCGGTATCGATGTCGGTATCGGCGTCGGCGTCGGCGTCGGTCTGGGCGACCGCATCCGCCGGCGCAACGTCCTCCGCGTGGCACTCCGCCTGGAGGGACTCCCGCACGGCGACGGCCGCCTCGCTCTCCCACGTCGCGATGTCCTCGGCGGCCTCCGTCGCGCGCGCCGGGACCACCAGCCAGCGGGCGGGTGGGTCGACCGTCCAGATCCACCCGGGCAGGCCAGGTCCGGGCACCGGCATGCTGGTCGGCGGGTTCGTCGGCGGGTTCGTCGGCATGGTCATGGGCGTGGTCACAGGACCGGGTTCTCCCCGTAGAGGCCGCTGTAGTCGGCGTCCCGCCAGCCGTTGAGGCTCCAGCGCGGGTCAGCCGGGTTGAAGTTGGACGGGTTGAGCAGGCTGAACGGACGCGCGGCCCAGCCGAAGGTGTACGAGGCGGGACCGAGGTACATCCACGGCTTGATCGTGAAGCCGGTGACGCCGATCTGACCGAGCGCGGCGGTGATCTTCTGCACGTCCTTGATGTCACTGATACCGATCAGGCGGTCCCAACGCCAGGTGCCGCCGCCGAGCCGGTCCATGAGCCGGCTCAGGTCGGTGGCGAAGTACTTGGGGTGGGTGAACACCTGCCACCAGCCGGGCGAGACGCTGGTCTTGCCCGCGAAGTCCTGCCAGCCGCGCAGGTTCCGGCCGAGCGGGCCGAGCGTGATCGTCAGGTCGTTGATCCGGCGCGCGATGTCCGGGTTGCGGCCGATGGCGACCAGGCTGCGCAGCCATTCGCGGTCGCGCATCAGGAACTGGAGCTGGCGGTTCTGGTTCCCGAAGGATCCGGCACCCTTGGACAGCAGCGACGCCTGGACGTTCTTGAGCGAGCCGGCCATCTTCGCGGCCACGCCGATCAGGCCCAGGCTGAGCACGCCGATGATCACGCTCAGCCAGCTGCCCTCCCCCTGGACGGCCAGGATGAAGCTCGCGGCCACGGAGACCACCGTCGCGACCACGCTCAGCAGCGTGAGCATGCCCAGGCCGGGGATGAGGATGCTGAGCACGGCCAGCGCCATCCCGATGTACATCAGGATCTCGACCAGCTTCTTGAGGAACTTGTTCAGCTTGTAAAGGAACGCCTCCCAGCCGCTGTGGTGCAGACCGTCGTCGCCCCAGTTCTCCCGGATCTTGGTGGCGGCAGCGGTGGCCGCCGCATCGAACCGGGCCATGGCGGCGCGTGCCCTGGCCTTCGCCGCCTCGAGATCGGCCTTCGCGGCGTCGATCTTGCCGGTGCGGCTCGCGGACTCCTGCCGCTCCTGGTCGCTGAGCGGCGGCGCGTCGTCCGGCCGGTCGGCGTTCACCGGGTCGGGCAGCCCTTCGGCGCCCTTCTGGGCGGCGGCCGCGTCCTGGGCCGCCGTCAGCGCCACGGCCGTCTCCGACCGCGCGTACTCCAGCTCCGGCCGGAAGGTACGCAGCGCGTCCCGGATGTCCTCGTACCGGCCGGACGCCTTGTTCAGCGCCTCGGCGCTCTCGCGCGACCGCTTGCGCATCGCGTCCGCGGCCTTGCCCTTGAGCAGGGTCTCGTCGCCGTCACCGATCTTCTTCAGCAGCCTGGCCTGCGTCGACATCGCCAGCGCGATGTCCTCGTAGTGCTTGATCACCGGGTCCAGCCCTGCTACGTCGGCCGGGACCGGGTCGGTGTCGTGGTCGAGCAGATGCCATTCCCCGGCCCGGGTAGCGCCCATCGCCGTCCCCCTGTTGCTTGTCGTCCGTCTACTGCTCGTCGAACGAGGCCGCGAGCTCGATCTCGAGGTTGTTCCACTGCTCCGCGGCCTGCGTCATCTTCTTCTGCAGGTCCGAGAGGTTGGTCGTCAGCTTCTCCCGCTTGACCCACCAGTCGTCGACGAAGTCGTCCATGGCCCGCCGGACGGTGTCGTGACCCCAGACGGTGCCGTCCTGCCACAGCTTGCCCATGTTCTTGAACTCGTCGACGATCGCCGCCAGCTGCTCGGCCGCCTCGTCGACGGCGACCGAGGTGACTACAAGGTCGGCCACGGGGTCACTTGTTCAGGGCGTTGGCGAGCTCTTCGTCAGTCGTGCGCAGCGCCTCGGCAGCCTGCTTGAGGTACTCACCGATCCCGTTGAGACCCTCCATGACCTGCTTGCCGCCCCTGTCGAGTTCCTTGTACGACTCGTCGAACCGCTTGGAGGACTTGTCCGTCACATAGCCGTCCTGCACCAGGCTCTCGACCATCGACCGCAGCTGGTCCAGCTTGGCCTGCATGTCGTCCGACTCCTGCTTGATGCGCTGCGCCGCATCTTCCATCTGCTGGAAGGTCACATTGATGTTGGCCATGGCGAAACCCCTCGCTCGTGCGCCGCTCGTGCGGCGCGGACAAGATCACGTACGCGGCAATCGTCATCAACCGGACTAACCGGGCGGAGACGTGGACGTGAACGGTCGGCGAACGGAACGCGGCATCACGACGACGGGCCCGGGGCGGTCCCCGGGCCCGTCGATCCATCGTAAAAGCTGATCCCACCTGGCGCTTCGCGCCCGCGCGGGAGCGGTCCAGCAGTGGACTCAGCAGTGGACTCAGCAGTGGACTCAGGAACGGCCGATCCTTGAACCGTCGGCCGGGAACGCGATCACACCCGGCGCGCCTCCGGGCCGGGTTCGCGTGCGGAGGACGAGGCATTCGAACGACGGTCGAGCGGCATCGGATCTCCTCGGTGAGGTCCTCGGACCGTTATAACCGCGATGCGACAGGCGCCTACCCCTTGGCAGCGGCGGGGGCGACCGAGGCGCTCGTCTCGGCGCGCTCCACCAGGGTGGCGACCACCGCGGCGAAGGGCACCAGCACCAGGTTGCCGAGCAGCATGGTGCGCAGGAACGGCAGGCCACCCACGTAGCTCGCGACGAGCCCGTCCAGGGTGGAGGGGTACAGCCCGTCCATCAGCCAGACGCCGAAGTTGGTCCAGGCGAAGAACCACAGGGAGCCGCCCACGCCCACACCGAGGGCAGCGAGATACCGGCCCGGCCCTCGCAGGTGCCGCACGAGGATCGCCGCCGCGCCCACCACCGCCCAGGCCGACCACGTGAACCACATGATCTGGGTGTTGCCGAGCACGGCGTCGCTCACCGCGACCACGGCGAACGGCACCACGGCCGCCCACCGGTTGCGCAGCAGGAGCACCGCGAGGAAGGTCGCCGCGGTCGCGATCTCGAGGTTCGGCGGGGCGCCCAGCTCGGGGGCGACGAGCCGCCAGACCACCGCGGCGGCCAGCACGAGCACCACGATCGCGGGCCGCCACCAGCGGTGCGCCAGTTCCCCCGCCGTCAGGTCGCGCCGGTCGCGCGTCCGCTTCAGTACGTCTCGAGTGTCCACGTGATCTCCTGGCCGTCCTCGGTCTCCAGTGTCCCCGCGCCGACCTGGGCGGGCTCGCCGTCCACGGACAGCGACCAGAACTCGCTGCTCGACTCGTCGGCCACACGGCCGCCGATCGCGGTGACGTACGCGTTCTCACCCTCCCCCGTGACCTCGGCCGACGGGTCGGCCTCGAGCAGCAGGTCGAGCGCCGTCGCCCCGGTGCGTCCGGTGTAGCTGAGCGTTTCCGCCCCGTCGGACGCGGTGCCCGACGGCGCGGTGTCCGACGGCGCGTTCAGGGTCGCCGACACCATCGGCTCGGGTTCGGTCGTGGCGCCGCAGGCGGCGACGAGGCCCGCAACGAGGCCTACCCCGAGCAGGGCCGTGACGGCCGCCCGGAGCGGGCGGCGAGATGTCGTGTGCACGCCGCGAGTCTAGGTCGGCGCGCACCGGAGGGCGCCGCCGTCCCAGCCCTCGGTTCAGACGTCGATGCGCGACCGGTCCAGCTCGGCGGCACCAGCGATGAGGAACTCCTTGCGCGGTGCCACGTCGGTGCCCATCAGCAGCTCGAACGCGCGCTCGGCGGCCTCGGCATGTTCCGCGGTGACGCGCCGCAGCGTGCGGAACCTCGGGTCCATGGTGGTCTCCGCGAGCTGGTCGGCGTCCATCTCGCCCAGGCCCTTGTACCGCTGGATGTCCGGCTTGTAGCGACGCCCCGCCTTGTCGAGCTTCTTCAGCGTGGCGCCCAGCTCTGCCTCGGAGTACGTGTAGATGTACTCGTTCTTGCGACGACCGTTGCCGATCACCTCGACGCGGTGCAGCGGCGGGACCGCCGCGAAGACCCGACCGGCCTCCACCATCGGCTTCATGTAGCGGTAGAAGAGGGTGAGCAGCAGCGTACGGATGTGCGCGCCGTCCACGTCGGCGTCGGTCATCATGATGATCTTGCCGTAGCGGGCGGCCTCGAGGTCGAACGACCGCCCGGAGCCGGCGCCCAGCACCTGGATGATCGCCGCGCACTCCGCGTTGCGGAGCATGTCGCTGATCGACGCCTTCTGGACGTTGAGGATCTTGCCGCGGATCGGCAGCAGCGCCTGGAAGTCGCTGGAGCGGGCGAGCTTGGCGGTACCGAGCGCGCTGTCGCCCTCGACGATGAACAGCTCGGAGCGGTCCACGTCGTTCGAGCGGCAGTCCGCCAGCTTGGCCGGGAGCGAGGAGGTCTCCAGCGCGTTCTTGCGGCGGGAGATCTCCTTCTGCTTGCGGGCGGTGATGCGTGCCCGCATCTCGGCGACGACCTTGTCGAGCAGCAGCGAGGCCTGCGTCTTCTCGTCACGCTTGGTGGAGGACAGGCGCGCCTGGATCTCCTTCTCGACCACGCGGGACACGATCTGGCGCACGGGTCCGGTGCCCAGCACCTCCTTGGTCTGGCCCTCGAACTGCGGCTCGGCCAGACGCACGGTCACCACGGCCGTGAGTCCCGCGAGCACGTCGTCCTTCTCGATGCGCTCCGCGCCGTCCTTGGTGGACACCTTGAGCTTGCGGGCGTTGGCCTCGACGTTCTTGCGGATCACCTTGAGCAGGCCCTGCTCGAAGCCCGTCAGGTGCGTGCCGCCCTTGGGGGTCGAGATGATGTTGACGAAGGAGCGCACCTCGGTGTCGTAGCCCGTGCCCCAGCGCAGCGCGATGTCCACCTCGCAGTCGCGCTGCACCTCGCGCGGCGACATGTGGCCGCGCTCGTCGAGCACCGGGACGGTCTCCTTGAAGCTGCCCGCACCGGTGAGCACCCAGGTCGCCGTGACCGGCGAGTCGGGCGCGAGGAACTCCACGAAGTCGGCCGCGCCGCCGCTGTGCTTGAAGACCTCCTCGTGCGGGCCGTCCTCGCCCGGCGTACCCGGCAGCCCGCGCTCGTCACGCACCGTGATCTCGAGGCCCGGCACGAGGAACGTGGTCTGCCGCACGCGGGTGACCAGCTCGTCGTAGCTGAACACGGCGGACTTGGGGAAGATCTGCCGGTCGGCCCAGTAGCGCACGCGACAGCCGGTGCGGCCGCGGGCGACCTTGCCGACCACGGCCAGCTCCGAGCGGTCGACGAAGGGCTCGAACGGCGCGTCCGGGCTGGGCCCGGAGGCCGGGTCGGCGAACCTCCCGGGCTCACCGCGGTGGAACGTCATGCGGTGCGTCTTGCCGCCGCGGTCCACCTCGACGTCGAGGCGCGCGGACAGCGCGTTCACGACGGAGGCACCGACGCCGTGCAGGCCGCCGGACGCCTGGTAGGAACCACCGCCGAACTTGCCGCCGGCGTGCAGCTTGGTGAAGACCACCTCGACGCCGCTCAGGCCCGTCCGGGGCTCGATGTCGACCGGGATGCCGCGGCCGTCGTCGGTCACCGTCACCGAGGTGTCGGCGTGCAGCACGACACCGATCTTCGTGGCATACCCGCCCAGGGCCTCGTCGACGGAGTTGTCGATGATCTCCCAGAGGCAGTGCATCAGGCCACGGGAGTCCGTGGTCCCGATGTACATACCGGGACGCTTGCGCACCGCCTCGAGGCCCTCGAGGACGGAGAGATGGCGAGCGGTGTACGACTCGGACGTTGCGGTCACGGCGACAGCGTAGACGAGGTCACCGACAACGTCCGTCAGGCTCTCCCGACGCGCGACACGCGACCACCAACCTTTCACCTCGTGACGGAAATTACCCTTTCAGCGCAATTGGGGGCGGATGGGGCCCAAGACTGTGAGTCACGCCGCTATGCTCGCAGCGAACCGCCCACCCGGGCCGGCATGAACCGCGCGAGCGAATGGTTGGATGGAGATGTGACGACCTTGACGACCGAACCGCTCACCGCCCTCGACCGCTGCGACCGCTGCGGCGCGCAGGCCTACGTGCGCGTCGTTCTGCCCGTGGGCGAGCTGCTCTTCTGCGGCCACCACGCGCGCGCACACGCGTCCGCCTACGCGGACGTCGCCACCCATGTCCAGGACGAGACCGACAAGCTCCACGCGGAGCACGGCCAGGCCTGACACCAGGCTGGACGACCACCGGACCCACAGACGCCGACAGACCGACGCCGGCGGTGACCACCCCGAGGGGTGAGCCACCGCCGGCGTCGTCATGCCCGGGGGCGTGCCCGAGGACATGCTCGGGCACGCCCCCGGCGGCCTCAGCCGGCCGCGAGCTGCGCGATCTCCTCGGCGGACAACGCCCGGTCGAAGACACGGACGTCGTCCACGTCGCCGCGCAGGTGGTCCACCTCGTTGCCGCCGTACTGGCCCCGTCCCATCACGAGGGGACCCTCGCTGTCGGGCGCGGTGCAGACGTCCTGCGTGGCGACCAGCTCACCGTCCACGTAGAGCGACAGCGTGCCGGCCTCGGCGTCGCGCACGCCCGTCAGGTGGTACCACTGCCCTGGTACGGGCTTGGTGGGCGACAGCGCCCGCGTGCCCACGAAGCTCATGGCCCAGCGCTGGTCCTGGCCCGAGTACTGCAGGAAGAACGCACTGTTGCTCCCGGTGTCCTGGCTGACCACCGTCTGGAAGCCGTCGTCGGCCACGTCCAGCCGCGCCCACGCCGAGACGCTGTAGGAACCGTCGGTACCCACCAGGGTCCGGCCCGTGTCCGCCTCGCCCGCGCCGTCGAACGACAGACCGCCGCCTGCCACGCCGTCGGCCCAGGTGGTGCCGGTCAGCGTCGCGTCGGCGTCGCCGACACCGTCCGCGGCCACCGCGCCCGTGCCCTCGTCGAACCCCCAGGCGTGCACGCCCGTGAGGCCGGGCGTACCCGGGTCGACGGCGGGTGGCTCGCCGCCCGTGCCGTCCGCGCCCTCGATGATCGACTCGTTCACGTCCCGGACCTGGCCGAAGTCCATCTTCTCGACCTGCCGGTCATAGGTGAAGAACCCGTTGACCTCGTGCTCGACGTCGGTGATCTGCGTGTAGATCGACCCGCTGATGCCGCACTGCCGCGCAGCGGTGAGCACGTCCTCCTGGTTCTCGACGTAGCGCCGGGTGAGCGTGGCGGAGTCGGGCGTCATCTCGTAGGCATGGCCGTCCTCGAACCACATGTGGCCGTCGACCTCGAGACCGAACCCGCCGTGCTCGCCGTCGATGGAGGCCCGCGTGGCGTCGGGGACGGGCTGGGCCGGGCCCACGTACTGGTGCCAGTCGATGATGTCGCCCTCGCCGCTGTCCCCGAGCGAGTCGCAGCAGTTGACGCCTGAGTGCGCGTTCACGAGCCGCGTCGGGTCCTGCGCCTTGACCTCGCGGGCGATGCGCCCGGTGGCCTCCTGCGACCACTCGCCCCAGCCCTCGTTGAACGGCACCCAGCCGATCACGGAGGTCCAGCTCTTGTTCTGGTCGACCATCTCGTGCAGCTCACGCTCGAACCGTTCCTGCGCCTCGACCGGCGGCCGGCCCGTCTTCATCGAGGGCATGTCCTGCCACACCAGCAGGCCCAGGCGGTCGGCGTGGTAGAACCAGCGGTCCGGCTCCACCTTGATGTGCTTGCGCACCGTGTTGAAGCCCAGCTCCTTGTGCTTGACCAGGTCGAACGCGAGCGCCTCGTCCGTCGGGGCGGTGTAGATCCCGTCCGGCCAGTAGCCCTGGTCGAGCGTGGACAGCAGGAAGAGCACCTCACCGTTGAGCGTGACGTGGTTACGCCCGTCCGCACCCTCGGCGACTCCGATCTCGCGCATGCCGACGTACGAGCCCACCGTGTCCACGGCCTTGCCGCGCGCATCCCGGACGCGTACCTGCAGGTCGTAGAGGTACGGGTCGTCCGGGGTCCACAGGTGGGCGTCGGGCACCCGCACGGAGAGCTCCTCGCCGACGGCGCCGGTGGCGCGGGCCACGACGCGGCCCGGCTTCGCGCGGTCGCCGTGGGTGGACGCGCCGCCGCTGCGCACGACGACGTCGACGGTGCCGCCCTCGGCTGCGTCGCTGCCGTCGACCGTGAGCGTCAGGGTGCTCGCGTCGACGTCGGTGGTCATGTCCAGGCGCTCGGCGTGGGCGACGGCCACGGGTTCCATCCAGACCGTCTGCCAGATGCCGGAGGCGCCCTCGTAGAAGATGCCGCGGTCCGGGACGTTGCGCTGCTTGCCGACGGGCTGCCAGGTGTCGTCCGTGCGGTCGGTGACACCGACGAGCACCTCCTGCGGACCCGACCGGTTCAGGGCGTCCGTGACGTCCGCCGAGAACCGGCCGTAGCCGCCCTCGTGGTGGGCCACCTCGTGCCCGTTGACCCAGACGGTCGCCGCATGGTCCACGGCGCCGAAGTTGAGCACCACACGCTGCCCGGCGGTACGCCACGACGCCGGCACCTGCACGGTGCGCCGGTACCACATGTGGTCCTCGTGCCGGTCGATGCCGGACAGCTCGGACTCGGTCGGGTAGGGCACCAGGATGCGTTCGGCGAGGGTCTCGCCGAACGGGGGCGCCTCGCCCTCGGTCGCACCCGCGAACTCCCAGAGCCCGTTGAGGTTGGCCCAGCGGTCCCGGGTCAGCTGCGGGCGCGGGTACTCCGGCAGCGCGTTGTCGGGCGTGACGTCCTCCGTCCACGGCGTCGGCAGGTGGGCGTCGGTGACCGGCCAGTCGGCGCGGCCCGCGCCCACAGGGACAGCGCGGCCCGCGCCCACAGGGGCAGCGCGGCCCGCGCCCACAGGGGCAGCGTGGTCCGCGCCCCCGGGGGTGGCCGCGGGTGCGGACGTCCCCGGGACGACGGCGAGCACGACGCCGGTGGCGAGCGCGACGACCGCGGCGCCGAGCCGCCGTCGGGCAGCGTGCGGCGCGGATCGGGTGGAGCGTGTGTGGCGTTGCGACCTAACGAGCGACATCGGCGTCACCTTCCTGGTCCCGGACACGGTGCGGCGGCACATGGGCCGCACACTGGCGGCATTGCCAGGAATCACCGTAACGTCCGGGTCGGCCGACGCCTACCCGTATTCAGATTATTTCTATTGAACTATTTCTTGGCGGTCACCGTGTCCGCCCAGGAGGCCCGGAAGCCGAGGGCGATACGCCAGCCCTCGGACGTCTTGGTCAGCGTGCGCGTGGTGCCCTGGGCCGACACGGCCTGCATGGTCTTGATCTGCCCGCTCGAGTAGCGCGCGGTGATCTTGACCGACTTGACCCAGCCGAGCTGGAAGATGCTCTTCGCCTTGGCCTGCGTGAGGGTGCCCGTCCAGGACGTGTTCGGGTTGCTGGGCGCCTGGGCGGAGTACGGGTCCGTCACGTGCTGGAGGTGGGTCTGCTTGGCCGTCCCGAACGCGTCCTGGTTGTTCGTGGTGCCCGAGAAGGTGCCACCGCGGCCCGAGGACGCGAAGTACGGCGTCTCCGCGATGCCGTTCGACGCGTTGCGGACCACGGTGACCGTCGAGGCGTCGTCCTGGCGCGTCGCGTCGACCGCCGCGCGCCACGTCGCACCCGCCTGGCCACCCTCCTTCTTCCAGCCGGTGTAGTTCTGGCTGCTGGTGTCGTCGTAGAGGTGGCAGTCGCACGCGGCCTTGAGACCCTCGGTCTTGTCCAGGATCGCGTAGTTGCGCGCGACGATGGCCTGCGCCTGCAGGGCCGCGGCGCCGCCGTAGGCGCTCGTGCCCCACAGGGAAGGCATCTCGTCGAGCCCGTAGAGGTACTCGTCGTTGATGACCACCTGGTTGACCACGTTGGGCCGGGCGTTGGGGCTCGTGACGCGCAGGCGCCCGTGGCGGTAGCTGCCCTGGGCGCCGGACACCGTCACCGTGCCGGACGTGCCCGGCCAGTAGTCCGTCCCGGTCCACTCCAGGTAGAGCGTCTTGCGTGCGCCGATCGTCTGGCGCACCGTGCCGTTCTCGGTGATCTTCGCGGTGACGCCCGCCGTGGTGCGTGCGATCGCGACCTTGCGCGCCGACGTGCCGGTGGCGAGCTGCCGCTGGGCTCCGTCGAGCACACGCCACGACCCGGCGGAAAGGCTCAGGGTGGTGGTGGCCGGGTCGGTGGACCTGCCGAGCACCTGGACGTCGATCGACGTCTCCGGGTTGGCCGCTGTGCTCACGGTCGCGCCCCGGTAGTAGTGGCGCAGGATGTCGGACGCCGTGCTGCCGGTCCGCGCCATCTGGTAGGCGCCGTACTGCGACATGCCGACGCCGTGGCCGTTGCCGGAGCCGGCGATGCTCCAGGACCCCGGCACCACTGTCACCTTCAGGGTCTTGCTCGTCGCACGGGCCGTCTTGAAGCGGTACGTGGTCGTCACGGACGGCTTGACCGACATCGTCGCCCGGCCGCTGGAGCTCGTCGTCAGGGTCCGGACCTTCACCCACGAGCCGCCGCTGTACTTCTGCAGCACCACCGAGGCCTTCTTGCGAGGCGTGCCGTTGTACTTGTAGACCACCGACAGGGTCTTCGCCACGGACGCAGTGGTGGTCGCCGTGCCGGACGGTGTCAGCGTGTAACCCGCTGCGGCAGCGGGCGCCGCGAACAGACCGGTCGCGAGGAGCAGGGCGAGCGCGGAGGCGACCGTCCGGGCCAGAAGGGCTCGGGGAGCGGTGCTGATCGTGTGGGACACATCGGGCACGTTCCCATACGACGACGCCGGGCGGGAAACCTTCCGAGGAAAGTTCACCCGCCCGGCGTCGAGGCCGTACATCTCGAAGCAGTACGTGCGGAGAAGACCTAGTCGAGGTAGTCGCGCAGAACCTGCGACCGCGACGGGTGCCGCAGCTTCGACATCGTCTTGGACTCGATCTGGCGGATCCGCTCGCGGGTCACGCCGTAGACCTTGCCGATCTCGTCGAGGGTCTTGGGCTGGCCGTCCTGCAGGCCGAAGCGCATCGAGACCACACCGGCCTCACGCTCGGAGAGCGTGTCGAGCACCTGGTGCAGCTGCTCCTGCAGGAGCGTGAACGACACCGCGTCGGCCGGGACCACGGCCTCGGAGTCCTCGATGAGGTCACCGAACTCGCTGTCGCCGTCCTCGCCGAGCGGGGTGCTCAGCGAGATGGGCTCGCGGCCGTACTTCTGGACCTCGACCACCTTCTCGGGGGTCATGTCCAGCTCCTTGGCCAGCTCCTCCGGCGTGGGCTCGCGGCCCAGGTCCTGGAGCATCTGGCGCTGCACACGGGCCAGCTTGTTGATGACCTCGACCATGTGCACCGGGATGCGGATGGTGCGGGCCTGGTCGGCCATGGCTCGCGTGATCGCCTGGCGGATCCACCACGTGGCGTACGTCGAGAACTTGTAGCCCTTGGTGTAGTCGAACTTCTCGACCGCCCGGATCAGACCGAGGTTGCCCTCCTGGATCAGGTCCAGGAACAGCATGCCGCGGCCCGTGTAGCGCTTGGCCAGCGAGACCACGAGGCGGAGGTTGGCCTCCAGCAGGTGGTTCTTGGCGCGCTTGCCGTCGTGCGCGATCCACTTGAGGTCACGCTCGAACCGGCGCTGGTCCTTGTCGTTGCGGTCGAACTCCGTCGTGGCGAGGCGCTCCTCCGCGAACAGGCCGGCCTCGATGCGCTTCGCGAGCTCGACCTCCTGCTCGGCGTTCAGCAGCGCGACCTTGCCGATCTGCTTCAGGTAGTCCTTGACCGGGTCGGCCGTGGCACCGGCGGTCACGACCTGCTGTGCGGGCTGGTCGTCGTCGTCCGTGTCGGAGACGACGAAGCCGGAGCTCTCGTTCTCCTCCTTGGCGGCCTTGCCGCCGCGTCCACGGGTCGCCTTGCTGACGATCTCGGGACCGGAGTCGGTCTCTTCCTCAGGGTCCTCGACGGCGACGCCGTCGGGCTCGATGTTGTCGTACTTCGACTTGCCACGCGCGGCGGTCTTCTTGGCGGCGGTCTTGGCCGCCGGCTTCTTCCGCGTGCTCGTCGTGGTGGTCTCGTCGAGGTCGTCGACCTCGTTCAGATCGTCCACCTCCTCGATCTCGTCGACCTGCTTCGGCTTCGCGGTGGAGCGCGCCGGAGCCTTCTTGGCGGTCGTCGTCTTGGCAGCCGTCGCGCGGGTGCGCCGCGCCGGCTTCGCCTCGGCGTCGCCGTCCGCGGGCGCCTTCGCGGCGACCGAGCTGGAACGTGTGGCCGCTGCGGCGGCCACCTTGGTCACGGTAGGCAGTCCTACCTGGACGCCGGCGTTGGCCAGCGCGCGCAGCACCGCCTTGAGCCGCTTGGCGTCACCGACCTCCGCGGTCTCGCATGCGCGCCGGAAGTTCTCGGCGTCGACCGAGCCGTCGGCGGCGCCACGCGCAAGGAGCTCCTGCAGGGCAGGATGCTCGAACTCGCGGGGCAGGTTGTCGCGTGCAGGGACAGGAGCGGTGTCCTGGGGGGCTTTCAGCGGAGTGGGCGCCACAAACCGACCTTTCGGCATTCGAGGGGGCGGTGTACCGCCGGCGGGGCCATCACTGGACCTTCTTCTTCCGCCGGCGAACATATATATTGTACCGTCGGCCTCCATGTACGCCGCGACGAACGCGGTGATATGGGCAAAGTCAGTGGGAAGTCACGTCGGGCGGGGTCGTCCCGCGGTTGTCTTGTGATTTCGCGTGCCCAGAGTCAACGAACGAGGCCACCGGACCATTCCCGGTCGGGGCCGTCCGCGCGGGTGAGGCACGCGGGTGACGGGTGGGCGAGCTGATCGGAGCTTGCCGCTCAGAGCCTGCTGATCGGAGCTTGACGGCCAGAGCCTGCTGCTCAGACCGTGCTGCTCAGACCGTGCTGCTCAGACCGTGCTGCTCAGACCGTGCTGCTCAGACCGTGCTGCTCAGACCGTGCTGCTCAGACCGTG